>Ga0180431_10000152_pt1 | contig 90961 bp, 72 predicted proteins | sample SS_ome_11_FD_132459 | JGI IMG/M metagenome (GOLD analysis project Ga0180431, IMG submission 132459) | Hypersaline lake sediment archaeal communities from the Salton Sea, California, USA - SS_1_MS_1 metaG | ecosystem: Environmental > Aquatic > Non-marine Saline and Alkaline > Hypersaline >...
ATTGACGTGTTTGTGGGAATATCTCACCAAAAAACCTGGTTTTTGGGCATTTTATCCCCACCGACGAACAAACCAACACCTTTTTTCAGGAAAGTCATCCCAATTTTTCCCTATATGTGGGGGTGTGGTACTGAGCCGACTTATTGCGGTATCCCAAGACCCTAAAAGTTTTTCGAACCTTGAGGGTCTGGTAGAGCTATCGCGCCACCACGAAGGCGACGGCGTGCTCGTGGGTGTGGGAGAGGCTGACCGCCCATTCGGTGAGGCCGAGCTCCTCGGCTCGCTGGGCGGCGCGGCCGTGAAGGCGAACGAGCGGCTTGCCCCGCACGTCGCCGACGATCTCTGCCTCTTGCCAGTTGATGCCGTCGCGGGACATCATCCTCACGCCCACGCCCAGCGCTTTGGAGACCGCTTCCTTGGCGGCGAAGCGGGCTGCCAGTTCTGCCGGACGGGCGCGGCAGTAGAGAATCTCGGCCGAGGTAAAGACGCGTTCCAGGAAACGATCGCCGTGGCGCGTGAGGATGCGTTCGACGCGGGCTATTTCGATCAGGTCAACGCCGGTGGTGAGCATGAGAACACGTATGAACAGGATCAACGGATCAGACAGGCGGGCCGGCGACGGCGAGGGCATAGGCGTCGGGGTCGAGCCAGCGCCGGGCGACGGCCTGCACCCGCTCAGCCGTGATCTCGCCGATCAGTCTCGCGTACCACTGCAAATAATCCAACCCCAGGTTGTAGCGTTCCATATTGAGGATGGCGCCTGCTACGCCCTCGTTGGTCTCCAATCGCAGGGGCAGGCTGCCGGTGATGAAAGCCTTGTTGTCGGCCAGTTCATCCTCGCCGACCGGTTCCTCGCACATACGGCGAATCTCGGCGCGGATGCTGGCGGCGGCCCGCTCGACGTTGGCCGGGTTGACTCCGGCGATGACGCGCCAGGGGCCAGGGCCGAGGCCGCCATCCACGCGGCTGAAGGAGTAGTATGCCAATCCCTGTTCTTCGCGCACGTTCTCTCCCAGGCGGCCCATCAACCCAAAGACGCCCAGGATAGTGTTACACACGGCGGCGTCCAGGAAATCCGGCTCGACGCGGGCGGGGCCAGGATAGCCCAGGACGATGTCTGATTGGGTCTTGCCGGGGATAGAGACGGTGCGCTCGCGGGTATTTGTTATTCTGAGAACCTCGGGCAACGGCGCGCGTTCGTAAGTGGGGCCTGCCCAATCGCCAAAGGCGTCCTCGACTTGGGCCAGCGCGTCGGCGGTTTTCACCGCGCCCACCACTACTATGACCATCCCTTGCGGGCCGTATCCTCCGGCGTGAAACTCAGCCAGGTCGTCGCGCGTTAGCCGGCCGATCGTCTCGGGGTAGCCGGATAGACTGCGGGCGTAAGGGTGTTCGGGCGGATAGGCCAGCTCGTAAAAGGTCAGACTGGCCATGCGGCGGGTATCGTGGGCGCGCTCTTCCAGATCGGTGAGAATTTCGCCGCGCAGTTTTTCAACCTCGTCGGGAGGGAACTTGGGGTGGCATAGTACGTCGGTGAGCACGTCGAGCGTCAGCGGCAAGTCTTCGGCCAGGCTCTTGGCGCCGAATCTGGTGGTATGCGTCCCCCCACTGACGCTCGCGCTGGCGCTGACCGATTCCAGTTCTTCGTATATTTGCTCAAAGGTGCGCTTGGCGCCGCGCATCAGAGCGGCGGCGGTAAAGACGGCCAACCCAGCTTGCTCCGGTCGTTCGTCGTAGGCGCCTGCCTGGAGATAACCGCTGGTGACTACGGAGGGGCTGTTGTGGTTCTCGCGCACTAGTACGATGATGCCATTGGGCAGTTCGCGCCGTGTGATGTCGTTGGGTCCGGGGATTGACATAGAACTCCTTGTGTGAAACGTGAAACGTCAAACGTCAAACGTGAAACGTGAAACGTCAAACGTGTTTATGCGTTGCTCTCGGGTACGTACCATCCGACGGTGCGATTTGATCGTTTGAGGTACTGCTGCGCCACGCGCTGCACGTCCTCGACGGTGACGGCGCTGAGGTTGGCGATATAGTCCTCGAACCAGGTGTAATCGGCAAAGATCTCGCTAAAGCCCATCCACAAAGCCTGTCCGGTGACCGACTCGCTGGAATAAGCGAATTGTGCTTTGGCCTGCTTGATCGCTTTGTCCAGTTCTTCCTGGGTGATTGGCTCGGCGATCAGGCGCGCCAGTTCCGTCTCCAGCGCCTCCTCCACCTCGGACAGGGTGTGACCGGCGCGCACTACAGCCGAGAGGTCGTAGACGAAGGGGGCAACGGTCGGGACCAGGGAGCCAGAGATGGAGGTCGCTAACTCTTTCGCCACCAGAGCTTTGTAGAGGCGGCTACTCTTGTTGGTCAGCCCGCCGCCAAAGAACGTCATCCCGCTGGCGCCGGTCAGCGCGGCGTCGAGTGCAGTCAGGGCGAAAAAGTCAGGCTCGTGGATGGCAGGTCCCCGCAAAACTGGGGGGGCATGGAAGGCCATTTCCAAATAGGCGACGTTGCCATTTCCCTCGACGACCACCCTCCGCTCCCCTTTTTGTGGAGGCTCGACCGCGTTAACCGGTGGGACGTCTGGGCCGCTGGGGATTGGGCCAAAATGCTGCTCGATCAGGCGCAGCATAGCGGCAGCGTCGAAATCGCCCGCCGCGACCGCCAGCCCGTTGCGGGGGGTGTAGTAGGTGCGGTAGTGGGTGTGGAGCTGGTCGCGCGTCATCGTTTCCAGGTCGCACATGTGGCCGATGGTCGTAACGCCGTAGGGGTGCACGCGAAAGGCGGCGCCCATCAGCTCTTCGTTGAGCAGAAATTCGGGGTTGTTCTCGTTCCCCTGGCGCTCACTGATGATGACACTGCGCTCGGAGGCGACCTCGGCGGGGTCGAAGAGCGAGTTGACCGTCCGGTCGGCCTCGATGCGCAACGCCAATTCGATACGGTCGGCGGGCAGTGTGGCAAAGTAGGTGGTAAAGTCGTACCAGGTCATGCCGTTGAACACCCCTCCCTCGCGCGAGATAGCCTTATCTGCCGCGCCTTTGGGGAACTGTTCTGTTCCCTTGAAGAGCATGTGTTCGACCCAGTGGGAGATGCCCGTGATGCCCAAATGTTCGTTGTGGCTACCCACGCGGTACCAGACCCAGAAGCTGGCGACCGGGGCGGCGTGCGCCTCTTTGAGCAGGACGGTCAAGCCGTTGGATAGTTTTGTCTTGATGAAGCCATCCGTTTCAGTCATCGTGTCTCCTAATCCTCGTAGCCCCGGCCCACGCCCCGGTAGTGGAAGCCGAGTTTGTTCATCGTCTCAGGCTCGTAGATGTTGCGGCCATCCACGAGCACCGGATGGGTCATCAAATCCCGGATGCGGGCCAGGTCCAGGTTTTTGAATTCGTTCCACTCGGTGACGACGACGAGGGCGTCGCAACCCTCCGCCAACTCGTAGGGGTCTTGGGCCAGTTCCAAGTCGGGCGCCGTCCGCGCGGCCACTTCCGTCGCCACCGGGTCGTAGGCCCGCACGTGGGCGCCAGCGCTTTGCAGCATACGGGCGATGTGTATGGAAGGTGCCTCGCGCATGTCGTCGGTGTTGGGCTTGAACGCCAGCCCCAGCAATCCTATAGTCTTACCTCTCAGGTTGCCCAACCCATCCTCAAGTTTGCGCACTACCGCTCTCCGCTGGTAGTGATTGATCTCCATCACCGCACGCAAGAGCTGCGGGTGCCGCCCCTTGATCTCGGCCATGTATGCCAGCGCTTTGACGTCCTTGGGAAAGCAGGAACCGCCGTACCCCACGCCGGCGTCGAGGAAGGAGTGGCCGATGCGCTTGTCGTACCCCATTCCAGTGGCGACCTCCTTGACGTCGGCCCCCAGCGCCTCGCAGATGTTCGAGATCTCGTTGATGAAAGAGATGCGGGTGGCCAGGAATGCGTTGGAGGCGTACTTGATCATCTCGGCCGTGCGCAGGTCGGTGATCATGATCGTCGCCCGTAGCGGGAGATATAGCTGGGCTACCTTTTCCGCAGCATCCAAGTCCAGCGAGCCCAGCACGACCCGGTCTGGGGACATAAAGTCGCTGATGGCAGCGCCCTCTCGCAGGAACTCGGGATTGGAGACGACGGCAAAGTCTACGCCGTCGTCGGTGTGGTGCTCGCTGATGATGTCGGCCACCCAGTCGCCGGTGCCCACGGGGACGGTGGATTTGTTGACGATGATTAGGGGATGGTCCATCAGCTCGGCGATGGAGCGAGCCGCCATACGCACGTACTGCAGATCGGCCTCCCCGTCCACTCCCTCTGGGGTGCCCACGGCGATGAACACGAACTCGGCGTCATTCAGCCCTTCGGCATAGGAGGTGGTAAAGCTGAGCCGGCCAGCGCGCACGTTGCGGGCCACCAATTCCTCCAGGCCCGGCTCGTAGATGGGCATTACGCCTCGCTTTAGATTCTCGATCCTCTTTTCGTTGATGTCCACGCAGACGACCCGGTTGCCCAGATCAGCGAAGCAGACGCCTGTAACCAACCCCACGTATCCGACGCCGATGACGGTGATATTCTTCATGTTCCTGTATACTCCTCTTATTGATTTGTACCTAATGATACCACAAGCTCCGGTTTGTACCAAGTCGCAGAGACGTGTATAATGAACGTAAGGGTTCAGGTCATTCGTGTTGTCAAACACAAAGAGCACGAAGGACAGCAGCACAGCTATGACGTTTTTACCAGGTTCTGTGGCTATTTGTGGCTTTACCTTTGTGTTCTTGGTGTCCTTTGTGGTAAATAAACATCTCCCGATTCGTTATCGTGTTTATTAGAGGAGGATGCATGAACGAGATGTGGACCGACCAACCGATCTTGGATGCACAGAGCGACCGGCTCAGTTTCTCTCACTACGCCGATGTTCTGACCCAAGTGGTGCGCACAGCGGATACACCTATCACGGTCGGGGTTTTTGGGCCGTGGGGCAGCGGCAAGACCAGCCTGATGCGGCTGATCGCCGAGCAGTTGATCAGCCGGCGCACGGTGGGCCACCGCTGGGCGAAGGTCGTCTGGTTCAACGCCTGGCAATACGCTCAGGACCAGGGCGCGCTGTGGCGGGCGTTGTTGCTGCGTGTGCTGGAGGGACTCGAAAGTGATCAGATCGGCGAAAATGACGCTCAGCAGATCGCCGACTGGCGCATGCGGCTCTACACCGACGTAGAGCGCACAGAGATGGGGTCAATCAACATTGACTGGCCCAAACTGGGGAAAGGGGCGCTAAATCTGGGCCTTTCTCTAATTCCCACCCCGGCCACGTTCCTCCAAATGGCGCAACTGTTACAGGGCGAGGTGGGGACGTTTGAGGAAATCGCCTCGGCGTTCCAGCGCGAGCGCACCGAGATCTGTCGCCGGCGGCTGACGTTGCTGGAAGAGTTCCAGGGCGGTTTTGCCCACCTGGTGCGCGAGTACGTGTGGAGCCGCAATGGCCTGCTGGTGATCTTTATTGACGATCTCGATCGCTGCCTGCCGGGGCGGGCGGTGGAGGTGTTGGAAGCGATCAAGTTGTTCCTGGACGTGCCGGGTTGCGTCTTTTTCGTCGCTGTGGACCGGGACATCATTGAGCGGGTGGTGCGGGTGCAGTACTCTGGCTACCTGGTGGGTGAGGGCGAGGAGGCGGAGAGCGTCCCCATCGCCGGTCAGAGTTACCTGGAAAAGATCGTACAACTGCCCTTCCACCTGCCGCCGCTGGAAGATGACAAGATCGCCACTTTTATTGAGCAGCACGATCCCCACCTGCCACCGGACTGCCGGGACGTTCTGGCGCTGGGGCTGGAGCCTAACCCGCGCGTGGTGAAACGGGCGCTCAACATTCTGCGCTTGCTGCTCAAACTGGCCGAGCGAAGGGAGGCGGAGGATACGATAGGCCCTATCTTGCCGGGACTCTTGGCCAAGATGGTGGTCATCCAGGCGCGCTACCGCGATCTCTACCGCGATTTGCTAGAGTATCCCAATCTCGTCCAGGACTTGGAGTGGGCCGCGCGAGAGGGAATGGAGGTGAAGCGCGCGGTGTCGCCACTGGTGGATACGGGGACCGCCCCTGCGGAAGCGCCCGAGGCCACGACCCTTCTGGAGCGATACTTGCGCTACAAGCCGCTGCTGCGGATGCTGCGGACGGGGCCGGCCTTTGCCGACCTGACCCGAGATCAGATCAATGCCTACATCTATCTGACCAGCACGACCAGCGAGGACGCGGGGAGAGCGCCGGACTTGGAGGCTGCCCGGAGGTGGCAGGACATGTTGAGCAACGATCTCACCCGGCTGCGGGCCGGCGTGGACACGGTGCGCGCGGAGGGGTTGGCGGACGAATATGGCGCCGCCCTGACGCGGTTGCTCGAGCCGGGGTCTGAGGCCAAACTCGGCGAGCGCATCTCGGCCGGCACGGCCCTGGCCTACCTGGGTGACCCGCGCGACCTGGACGAGATGGTGGACGTGCCCGGTGGCGAGTTCAAGCAGGGCGAGCGGGGGGAATCAACCTACGTAATGGCTTATCGCATCGGTCGCTATCCTGTGACGAACGAACAGTACGCCCGCTTCCTGACCCAAAATTCCGACTATCCCGTGCCTTATCTCGACGAAGCGTGGGCCGAACCGTACAACTGGGATCCGCGGCAGCGCACCTATCCCGAAGGCCGGGCCAACCACCCGCTGGTGTTGGTGAGTTGGGAGGATGCGCTCGCTTATTGCAGGTGGGCCGGAGTGCGCTTGCCCACCGAGGAGGAGTGGGAAAAGGCGGCTCGGGGGGAGGATGGGCGGGTTTATCCCTGGGGAAACGACTTTGATTCCCAACGGGCCAACGTGCGCGAAAGCGGGATCGGCAGCACGACGCCGGTGGGAGTTTACCCGGGCGGAGCCAGTCCCTATGGCTTGCTCGATTGCGCGGGGAACGTATGGGAATGGACGACCTCGCAAGAGGGGGAAAACCAATTCGTCGTCCGTGGGGGCTCGTGGAATTTTTACGCCGTGGATGCGCGCTGCTTTGCCCGCGAGATCAGCCACCCGGGCAACCGCTCCAATCGCATCGGTTTCCGCGTGGTCACCGGCCCGCAGCCGCAGGAGGAAGCAGGGAGTTAGTGAGGAGAGAGAGGGCGCTCTCGACATTGAGCATGCAGGTTCTCTTCTGCTATCTCGTCAACCGCCGTAGATGAGTGATGGGCTGGCTATACGCTCCACCCAGGGCGGGTCAAAGCCTGACGTTTTCGAACTTTTTTCTTCCTGCCTGCGTGTAATCTAGTAGAAGCGACCGCTTGAGCGTCGCTCATTAATCTCCCGATGGAGGATGATATGTCAAACCCGGCCAGACAAAAACGGTCACTCACACTACGAGCCAAGATCGCTGTGATTTCGCTTCTCTCTTTCTTTGTGACCACCGCCTGCTCGTGGCTGCGCTTGCGCGCCACACCCACGCCCCAAGTCACGTGCTACATAGTCGAATCCACCGAAACCCCCACGCCCGTCGTCATGTGCTACGAAGTGGTGGCAGAGACCGCGACACCGACACCGATGTGCTACACTCCGCTTCCATCTCCCACCGCTTTTACCTCTCCCTTGCCCACGCCGACCCCCTCGCCGGAGGCCCGCCATTTGCTGCGGGAAAAGCTGCTGACCGAAAACCGTTTCCCCCAGAAGGTCGCCCAGCAATTGAAAAGTTGAATGGAGGTCAACGTGCTGACTCAAGATCAAGTAAAACGTTTGTTAAAGCTGCGACTAAAAGTCGTGGTGGTTTCCCTGTTAGGATTTCTCGTCCCCTCGGCCTGTGCGCCCCCGCCGCCGACGTGCTACGTGCCCCCGGCCCCCACCGATACTCCCGCACCCCTCGTCACGTGTTACACAGCACCAGCACCCACCTCGACGCCAGATACGTTCACCTCTCCCATCTCGCCGCTGCCCACGCCGACCCCCTCGCCGGAGGCCCGTCGCCTGCTGCGGGAAAAGCTGCTGACTGAGGGCCGCTTCCCGGGCAAAGTCGCCCGCGAGCTGGAGTCATAGATCATGGCTCGTCACAACTGGCTCCAGACCACGCTGCTCCGCTGGCAGCGGGAACTCGTTGCCGAGGGCGTCAGGCTCTCCGGCGGGAGACCCGCCCACGCCGGGCCGTACTACATCCTGGAACTGACCACTCTCTGCAACCAGGACTGTCGCTACTGCTACAACGTCTGGAAGCTCCTACCAGAGGTCGTCACTGGCGAGATGGACACCCGCCAGTGGTGCGATCTGATCGTCAAACTGCAGGAGGAGGCTGGCTGCCGGCTGGTCACCTTCTCGGGCGGCGAGCCGCTGCTGCGCGACGACTTTTGCGACATTCTGGCCTTTTGTCACCGGCGCGGGTTAGATTCGATTCTCATCACCAACGGTGGCCTGCTGAATGACGAGACGCTGGATTTCTGCCTTGGGCATGGCGTCAATATGTTCGAGCTGACCCTGCTGGGCGCTGACGCCCAGACTCACGACGCGCTCACCCGTACGCGCGGATGCGAAGCATCCGGTAGCAGTTGGGAGCGGGCGCTGGCGGCGATGACGCGCCTCTACAAGGCCGAGGCTGCCTGGTGCGGTGTCTTTGTCGCCACCAGCGAAAACATTGGCCAGACCCGTCAGACGCTAGAAATGATGGTCGCGCTGGGGGCCACCGCTGTTATGTTCAACCGCTTCAACCCCGGCGGCGAGGGGGCGCGCCACCTGTATCTGATGCCCACCGTCGAGCAAGTGCGAGAAGCGCTCGCGGTGGTGGATGAGATGGCCGCGGCTTACGATCTCTTTGCCACCGCCTCCATTCCCATTATGCCCTGCCTGCTGGATACCAGCCCCTACCGTCACATCGGCTTTGGCTTTTGCGCCGCTGGGCGGGATAATGCCTACTACACTATCGGCCCCGACGGCCGGGTGCGCCCATGCAATCACACCGCCACCATCTTGGGCGACATGCGCACCCAGTCCTGGGCCGAGATTCTGTCCGGCCCCGCCCTGGACAAATTCACCTCTGCCGTCCCCGAGGTCTGCCGTCCCTGTCCTGGCCTGGATGCTTGTCGCGCCGGCTGTCGCGCTGCCGCTGAGGTCTGCTTTGGCTCGTTGGAGGAGCCAGAGCCCTGGCTGAAAGCGAACCTCGACCGGCTGCCGGCAGACACGACTTGAGCCCCAATACATCCTGTTAAGCAAATAGGGACGACTCACTGAGTCGTCCCTAATCTATTTTTGATTTCACCATCCAGAATGGCGTTCTCAATATCGAGAATGCCCAAGTTGTCTTCTGCCATCTCATCAACCGCGTGGCGGGTCAAGTCGTACTCGCCGTTGAGCATAGCGCCCCTGATTCGTGATAGGATTCGTCGCGACACTCTGTTTTCCACCCGGCGTAGATGACTGACCAAGTACATAGGTTATACTTCAACGCTCTGGGCGGGTCAAGTCTGCGTGCTCCCTTTTGAACTTTTTTCTTTCTGCCTGCGTGTAACCTAGTAGAAGCGACCACTTGAGCGTCGCTCACTAATCTCAGGAGGAGAAAAATGTTCACAAAAACCCGTTTCACACCGCTCGTGTTGGTCATAGCCACTATCATAGTGGCAGGTTGCTCTCCCCAGGCAACACTGTCAGGGGCGCCAACGGAGGCTCCGCTGGTGGAAGAGTACGAGTGGGCGCCCGCCGCCACCGCCTCGGCGCCTGCCGACGGCCCCTACCCCTCGACCGGCGGCCTCGTTCCGCCCAACGACGAACCTTACGCCGACGTGTTCTTTGAGGACTATGGCGTCAACCCCTTCATTGATACCGAGGACGATCACCTCTCCACCTTTGCCGTGGACGTGGACACCGGCTCCTATACCGTCATGCGGCGCTACGTGAACGACGGCTATCTGCCGCCCGACGAGTCGGTGCGCGTCGAGGAGTACGTCAACTACTTTGAGCAGGGCTACGAGCCGCCCGCCGAGGGCGAGGGGGCCTTTGCCATCCACCTGGAGGGGGCGCCTTCCCTCTACGGCAGTGAGCGTCATTACCTGGTGCGCGTCGGCCTCAAGGGGTACGAGGTCCCGCCGGAGGAGCGCAAGGACGCCGTGCTCACTTTTGTGATTGACGTCTCCGGCTCGATGGATATGGAGAACCGGCTGGGATTGGTCAAGCAGGCGTTGCGGCTGCTGGTCGAGCAACTGCGCCCCAGCGACAGCATCGGCATCGCCGTCTACGGTTCAAGCGGTCACGCCATCCTGGAGCACACGCCGGTCGCCGAGGCCGGCTACATCCTGCAGGCGATTGACAGATTGCAGCCCGAAGGCGCCACCAACGCCGAGGAAGGATTGCTGATCGGCTACCGTATGGCGTCCGCAGCCTTCGACCGTGAGGCCATCAACCGCGTCATCCTCTGCTCCGATGGCGTCGCCAACGTCGGCAACACCGGCCCCGACTCGATCCTGGAGCAGATCCGCGACTATGCCGGGCGCGGTATTTACCTGACCACAGTCGGCTTTGGAATGGGCAATTACAACGACGTGCTGATGGAGCAACTGGCCGACGACGGCGACGGCTTTTACGCCTACGTGGATACGCTGAAGGAAGCCGAGCGGCTCTTTGTGCGCGACCTGACCTCGACCCTGCAGGTCATCGCCCGGGACGCCAAGATTCAGGTGGATTTTAATCCCCAGGTGGTGCGCAGCTACCGCCTCATCGGCTACGAGAACCGGGACGTGGCCGACGAGGACTTTCGCAACGACGAGGTGGACGCCGGCGAGATTGGCGTGGGCCACAGCGTCACCGCGCTGTACGAGCTAAAGTTCCAGCCCGCCGAGACCTCTGGATATGAGCCTGCAATGACCGTCTACGTGCGCTACGAGGATCCCGAAACCGGCGAGGTGGCCGAGGTCAACCGCGCCATCGCCCGCGCCGACTTTGCGCTGGCTTTTAAGGAAGCCTTGATCCGCTTCCAACTGGCCGCGGTCGTGGCCGAGTACGCCGAGATTCTGCGCGATAGCTACTGGGCGCGCGGGTCGAGCCTGACGGGCGTGGCCTGGGAGGCCCGCCGCATCGCCGAGTACCTGCCCCACGACGCCGACGTGGCCGAGTTCGTCAGCCTGGTCGAGCGGGCCAGCGACCTGGACGAGTAGTAGATGAGGAGGATAAAGATGAATGTGCGTATCCGTTTCACACTGATCGCACTGGTTGTGGCCGCCGCCCTGCTCATCGGCTGTGCCAGTGAGGTTGAACTGACACCCGAGGTGTTAGAGGTGAGAGAGCAGTTGGTGGAGGAACCCCCGGCAGACGAGCCGCTGGCAGAGCCGACGGCGGCGCCGACTGCGGCCCCGGTCGCAGGGGATGGTGTGGGTCAGTCCGGTGACTATGGCCTGACCGCGTTCCCCTCCCGCCCCAACCGGCTCATCGTCAAGGATGCCGAACTAGAGCTAATGGTCGGCGATACCGACGTCGCCATTGATCGCACCACGCAGATCGCCGCCGATTCGGCCGGCTACATCATCAGTTCTCGCGTCTGGTACGAGGAATGGCTGGGTGAGAATTATAAGCACGCCTCCATCACCCTGGGTGTCCCGGTGGACCAGTTCGAGCGGGCGATGCGCCGGCTGCGCAACCTGGCCCTGCGCGTGGTGGACGAGACCGCCTCTGGGCAGGACGTCAGCGACGAGTACGTGGACCTGCAATCGCGGTTGGGCAACCTGGAGGCTACCCGCGACCGCATCCGCGAGTTTCTCGACCAGGCGCAGACCATCGAAGAATCGCTGCGCATCAACGAGGAACTGACCGCCATCGAGGAGCAGATCGAGGAAGTGCAGGGTCGGATGAACTATCTCTTTGACCGGGCGGCCTATTCCACTATCACCGCCCAGATTGACCCCGAACTGCCGCAGCCCACGCCGGCCCCCACCCCCACGCCTTCGCCAACTCCGACGCCCACCCCCACGCCTACCCCGATCCCGCCCTGGACACCTTCGCAGAGCGCCCGGCAGGCCGGGGACACGTTGAGCGCCATATTGCGCGTCGCCACACGCCTGGTCGTCGAAGTCGCGATCTGGTTGGGCATTGTCGTCGCGCCGCTGTTAGCTCCTCCGGTCCTGTTTATCTGGGTTGTGCAGCGCTGGATCAGGCGTCGCGTTGAGCGACAAAGCTCCTAGCACAAGTTCGTTCCGCGCCCCCGCCAACCAGCACCGCCGTAAACAGCGGTGCTGGTCTATATATGGGATGAAAAAGTGTCCTGTCCGCATTGTTGAGAAGATGCCTGGTTATCGCTTGGAAAGGCGCGCACTTTCGCATCTCATGCGGGTGTGGTAAAATAGCGCCACACTTTGCCGAGAAAGCAACAAAAGGAGGTCATAGATGAACAAGCAAATCGTTGCTACAGACAAAGCCCCAGCAGCGGTTGGGCCGTACTCACAGGGAGTGCGACTGGACGACTTGATCTTTACCGCCGGGCAGTTAGGACTGGTCCCCGGCAGCAAAGAGTTCGCCGGTCCGGACATCGAAGCCCAGACCCGCCAGGCTTTGGAGAACCTGAAAGCGGTGTTGGAAGCAGGTGGCTCCTGCCTGGAGCACGTGGTCAAGACCACCGTCTTTTTGCAGGACATTGGCGAGTTTGGGCGCATGAACAAAATTTATGCCCAGTTCTTTGCAGAGAATCCACCCGCCCGCTCGGCCGTGCAAGTAGCCGCACTGCCGCTGGGGGGGCGGGTTGAGATCGAGGCTGTGGCTGAGGCGTGTGACTGCACCTCGCAAAAAGATTGCGACTGCGGATGTTCCTGAACGGCCCACACTTTGGGGGGTAGGGGGGAGACCGGGGGAAGTAGCGCGAGTTCCCTCGTCTCCTCTTTACCTGCCTCCTGCTGTGGTAACAGCCAATGAACGAGGGCATCCTCAATCTCAACAAGCCTCGCGGTCTCACCTCACACGACGTCGTGGCCCGCGTCCGTGGGCTGACCGGCGCGCGCCGCGTGGGCCACGCCGGCACGCTGGATCCGCTGGCGACCGGCGTGCTGCTCGTCTGCATCGGGCGGGCCACCCGCGTGAGCGAGTACCTGATGACCGGGCGAAAGGTCTACCGCGCCCGCGTGCGGTTGGGAGTGAGCACCGACACCTACGACGCCGAGGGGCAGGTGGTGGCAGAAGCAGAGGTCGAGGTGAGCCGCACCCAGCTTGAGGCGGCGCTGGCCCAGTTCCGGGGTCAGATCGCGCAACTGCCACCGATGTACTCGGCCATCAAGCGCGAGGGGACGCCCCTCTACCGGCTGGCCCGGCAGGGCGTCGAGGTGGAGCGAGAGCCGCGCCAGGTGGAGATCTTTCGGCTGGAGCTGGCCGAGTGGGATCCGCCGGAATGTACGCTGGAACTGGCCTGCTCGCAGGGCACCTATGTGCGCGCGCTGGCCCACGACCTGGGGCGGGCGCTCGGCTGCGGCGCGCACCTCGCGGGACTGGTTCGGCGGGCGAGCGGCCGCTTCCGGCTGGAGGAAACAATTACGCTGAACGAATTCGCCCAGGCCGCCGCCGAGGGCCGTTGGCCCGACCTGTTGCACCCCATTGACGCGGCGCTGGCCCACTTCCCCACGCTCCACCTGAGCGCAGATGAAGCGCGGCGGCTCTGCCAAGGACAATCAATCCACGGCGAGAGGATGGCAGAGGCAGACCTGGCCCGCGCTTACGGGCCGGATGGAACCTTCCTGGCTCTGGCGGCCTACGATCCAAAGGACGGGGTCTGGCGACCCCACAAAGTATTCCGACAAACCGGAGACCCTAAAGGTTTTTAGGGTCTTGAGCCGCTGGGCAAAGCAATGCACATCATCCACGATCTGAAACAGGCCAACCTCGCCTCCTGCTCCTACGTGACCATCGGCGTCTTTGACGGCATCCACCGCGGGCACCAGCGACTCATCGGCGGCATGGCGGAGGCGGCCCACGCGGCGGGGAATCTCGCCGCCCTCGTCACCTTCGACCCTCACCCATCAGCCGCGCTGGGCTACGAACCACCGCCGCTGCTGACGACGGTAGAGGAGCGGGCGGAGCTATTGGCCTCGCTGAGGCTCGATCTGTTAGCCGCGCTCCCTTTCACACGAGAGACGGCTCGTACTTCGGCGGCCGATTTCGTCGCGCTGTTGCTCCGGCACCTGCGCATGAGCGAACTGTGGGGCGGCCCAGACTTTTCCTTCGGTTACCGGCGCGAGGGGGATGTGCCGTTCTTGCGCCGTTTGGGAGAGGAGTGGGGATTCAGCGTGCGCATCGTCGAGCCACTGGTGTGGGAGAATGAGCCGGTCAGCAGCAGCCGCGTGCGGGCCGCCCTGGGAACGGGGGACGTCCCCCAGGCAACGGGCTGCCTGGGCCGCCCCTACCGCTTGACGGGCGAGGTCATTCGAGGGCATAGGGAGGACAAGATCGCCTCCCCAGCGATCAACCTCTCCCTGCCGCCCGAACGGTTGATCCCTGTCAGCGGAGTCTACGCCTGCCTGGCGCACACCGCGCGCCTGGGGACATATCCGGCAGTGGTCACCGTTGGAACCCGGTCCACGTTCGATGGAGACGAGCTGATCGTCGAGGCCTACCTGCTGGATTTCGACGGTGCTCTCTACGACCAGCCATTGGCGCTCGATTTCGTCGCCCGCCTGCGGGACGAGATGCATTTTCCCTCCGGCCAAGCCCTGGCGGCGCAACTTCAAGACGACATCGCCAGGACGCGCGCCATCATCGGAAGGAAAGAATCTAGCCAACATCCCCCTGCTCATTGTTAATTGCCTCAGGTTGTGGTACAATACCGCCCGCTTCCCCGATGGAGGATTGAAATATGGAGCTTGGAGATTACGTCCGCATCCTACGCAAACGTTGGTGGATCATCGTCGTCGCCGTAGCGCTGACTGCCGGCAGCGCCTTTGTCTTTAGCAAGTTGCAGCCCCCAGAGTACACGTCCACCGCAGAAGTGATCATCGAACCGGCGCGACCGGACCTGGGACTCACGCAGTCAACCAAATGGGTGCTGCGTATGTACATGACTGTGATAGACTCGGACTATAAAGCGCAAGAGGTGATTGACGCGCTGCAACTGCCGATGACGCCCGAGCAACTGCGCAGCAACGCCCACTTTGCCGCCGAGGACGACCGTATGGTGATCAAGATCGAGATCGAGGCCTCCGACGGCGACGTGGCTAACGATATTGCCAGAACCTGGGCCGTGTTGCTGATTCACTGGCGCGACGAGCAGAACGCCAAGCAGAACAAGGAAGACCGCGTCTATGCCTACCTACGCGACGAACCGCGCTACGTCCAATCCTGGCCCAAGATCAAAGTCGTCACCGCCGCGGGCAGCGTATTTGGATTGGTGGTCGCCAGCGTGGTCATCTTTTTCTTGGAATGGCTGGAGGCAGGCATCGTCCGTGCTCCACAAGATCTGGAGCGCCAGTTGAACCTGATCGTGGTGGGCGCTATCCCCTCCACTGACTGATCGAGGAACTAACAATGGCCGAACAACCAGACCTGATCACTCTGACCGATCCCCGCAGCCCGGCAGCCGAGGCCTACCGCACGCTGCGCACCAATCTGACCTTTGCCGCGCTGGACAAGCCCATAGAGACGCTGCTCGTCATCTCACCCACGCCCGGTGGGGATAAATCCACCGTTCTCGCCAACCTGGCGGTCACGATGGCCCAGGAGGGGCGGCGCGTCATCATGGTGGACGCCGACTTGCGCCGTCCTATCCTGCACCAGATCTTTGGCGCGGCGAACGACCGGGGGCTGACTACGATGGTCGTCGAAGAGGCGGCGCTGGACGATCCTCCGCTGTTGGATACCGGCGTGGACAATCTGCGGCTGGTGCCCAGCGGCCCCCTGCCTCCCAACCCAGCCGACATTCTCGGCTCGCGCCGCATAGAGGAAGCGCTCGCCAGGCTCAAGACCCACGCCGACGTGATCCTCTTCGACGCCCCTCCGGTCGTTGCCGTGACCGATGGGGCCGTGCTGGCCACCAAGGTGGACGGCGTGCTGCTGGTCATCCGCGCCGGATACACGCGGCGGGATCACGCCCAGCGGGCCAAAGAGCTGCTGGAGCGGGCGCACGCGCGCATCGTGGGGGCCGTGTTGAGTAACGCGCCACGCGACGTGGTGTTGGGCGGGTATTGACCAGGGAGGAGTAGAATGAAAGGATTGATTCTCAGCGGGGGCAAGGGCACCCGCCTCTACCCACTGACCTACACCAGCGCCAAGCAGCTCATCCCCGTCGCCAACAAGCCGGTGCTCTTCCGCGTCGTGGAGGCCATCCGCGACGCTGGCGTCAGCGACATTGGTATCGTCGTCGGCGACACCGCCGAGGAGATCAAGGCCGCCGTCGGGCGGGGCGGGCGCTGGGGCGTCGAGATCACCTACATTCCCCAGGATCAGCCCCTGGGGCTGGCCCACGCCGTCAAGGTGAGCCGGGATTTTTTGGGCGACGAGCGTTTCGTAATGTTCCTGGGAGATAACGTCATCCAGGGGGGCATCTCGGAACTGATCGGCCAGTTCGCCGAGAGCGATTGGAACAGCCAGATCGTCCTGACGCGGGTGTCGCAGCCGGAGCAGTACGGCGTGGCCGAGTTGGACGACTCGGGGCGCATCGTGCGCCTGGTCGAAAAGCCCAAGGAGCCACCCTCTGACCTGGCTCTGGTCGGCATCTATATGTTTGACCAGCACATTCACGAGGCTACGGAGAACATTGCCCCCTCCTGGCGAGGCGAGTTAGAGATCACGGACGCCATCCAATGGCTGGTGAGTCACGACTATCGGGTTTACCCCTACGTCCACCGGGGTTGGTGGATTGATACAGGTGCTCCTAGCGCCATGCTAGAGGCCAACGGCCTGGTGCTGGAGGAATTGACGCCCCAGGTCGAAGGATACATAGATCGTGATTCGGAGGTGGATAGCAGAGTGACGGTGGAGCCGGGGGCAGAGATCGTCAACAGCGTCGTGCGCGGCCCGACCATCATCGGTGAGCGCACCCGCATCGTCAACTCTTACGTTGGGCCATTCACCTCGATCTACCACGACGTCGTGATCGAGAATAGCGAGATTGAGCGGACTATTGTCCTGGAGCACAGCCTGATCCGCGACATCCCGGCCCGCATACAGGATAGCATCATCGGCCGCAACGTCACGCTCACTCGCTCCCCCATCAAGCCCAAGGCGTACAAGCTGACGCTGGGCGATCACAGCCAGGTTGGGATCTTGTAGTTAACTTTCCTCTCGCAACACCACGCGCGCGGGCGCGCCCGCTGCGTCGTCCCAGTGCAGCAGTTCCGGCGGGCCTTTGCGCCCCCCAGGCCAGGCGGAAAAAGGTCAACGTCTCTCGCCCTTCGATGGGGCCCTCTTGGGCATAGACCGGCACCCAGGCCCCGGTGTTGACGTACCACGTTTGCTTCCCCAGTTTCTCTATAGCTACCCGGTGGCTGTGCCCAAAGACGAGGTAGCGAACCGCGTGATCGGGTTTAAGAATGAGGTTCAGTTCACGCGCCACGCCTAGCAAATAGTCGCTCTCGAGAATATAGTCGAAACTGCGCTTTAGCCCGCGTCGCAGAAAGTAACCCAGCACCGCCGCCCCCAAGTACACGGCCGTCGTCCAACTCAAGTCCTCGACGAGAGTCAGCCCCGCCAGCACGAGGAACGTGGTAATGATCAGGATCATCGAGGCAGAGAGGAGGCCCCGGATCGTCGCGCCGACCCATTCTAGCCACACCGCGTCAACGCGCCGTTTCGCCAGGGCCTCGATCTCGCGCGTCACGTCCGGCGGCAGGGAGCCGTGGGTGGTTCCCTGTGATTGCCCCTGCCCCCGTTGGGCGCGTAGCGCAGAGGATGCTCTCTTCAGCAGTATATTCCAGTAGGCCCGCAGTAAGAGGTAGCCGCGAGCCACGACCAACTCGATTGTCCCGATGGGGTCATTTTCGAACGCCCATCCCAGATAGCGCGAGGCCGGCTTGACGTTGTCGGCGAACGGGTGCTCGTCCTCCACCTCGTTGAGCACATAGCGCACAAAGAGGCTGCCCCACGGCAATTCGATCCGTTTCGGGTCGTCGGGGAGCACCGGGTTGACGTAATCGCGGAAATGGTTGACTGCTTCGTATTGCCCGCCGTGCTCGACGTAGACCCGCCCTGGCTCGTGATAGAACCAGGGGTAAAAGTGTATGCGCGCCCCTAGATCAGCCGGCGCAACTGCTAGATCAGGGTCGAGCGTCAGCCGCTCCCGTGCATAGGCTCGCTTTACCTCTTTGACGAATCGCTCTCGCACCTGGGGCCAGTAAAATTCGACGTCGTGGTTCCCTTTGACGACGGCGACTCGATTGCCGCGTGCCACGAACCAGCCCAGCGCGGCAAAAAACCGTTGGTGTCCCCGGGCGATGCGCCCGAGTTTCCACTCGGATTCCTCGGCCGTCGTTCCCAGGCCATAGTCTCGCTCATTGCGACTCAGGCTCTGGGGACTATCCAATCCCTTGACTGCCTGCAACAACCTACCCTTCCCTGGCAGCGAGACCACCTGTAAAAAGTCGAGCAGGTCGCCGTTCAAGATCAGTGTCCACGGACGACCGCCAAAGTCGGGTTGTTCTTTGGCCTCTTCGTGGTAGCGCAAAAAGCGCGCAAAGGCATCGTCGAACAGAAAATCTTCCAGGTTGGAGAACTTGGCAGTTTCGGGGTTCAATCCTTCGCTCAGGTGCAGGTCGCTCACGATCAGCAGATTGTGTTTTTCCATCGTCTCTCTCCTCGGTGGGAGTATAGCACAGGTGCGGCGCGTCGCCAAACTTGCGCCCGCGCCACACTGGACAAGTTAGGTCAAAAGAGATATAATCGCCTCCGTCGTTCAATCCATCACCAGGGAAATTGTATGCGTTGCCCCGAATGTAAAGCCAAGATCCCCGACAATCTTTCACTCTGTCCAGAATGTGGCACAATGGTGGAAGAAACGCGCCCCATGCGCGCCCTGGGGCGGTCCAAGCGGGGACCTTCTATTGATACCGAAGCAGCAGTGACGCCGGCGCCGGCGAAAGAAGCGCCCAAAATCTGGCGGCGCGTGCTCCGAGTGCTGCTCTGGATAATGGCCTTCCTGGCCCTCACGACACTGGGGGTGGGCATAGGCGCTTACTATGGCGTCCATCGAGGAGAGCGGGAGCGGGAGCAAAGCCGCCTGGCCGAGGCCGAGCAGCACTACCGGAGTGGACTGGAGCAACTGGACGCCGGTGAGTACGAGCGCGCCATCGCCGAGTTCGAGTACGTGCTCAAGATCAACCCCAACCATCCCCTGGCTCCGCAGGGCATCGCCGAGGCAGAGGCGCGTATCGCCGCTATCCCTACCCCAACTTTGGAAACGTACGAGATCGTCGCAAGCGACCTGTACCAAAAGGCCCAGCGTCACTATCAAGCTGAAGAATGGGAAGACGCAGTCGCCGTGCTGACCCAACTGCGCGTGTTGGACCCGGTTTACGAAGCGGAAATGGTCGAAGAGATGCTCTTTACCAGCCTCTACAACGCGGGGATGGCGCTGCTGGACGAAAATCGCTTCGAGGAAGGGATCTTTTACCTGGATCAGGCCGTGGCCTTGCGCCCGTTGGACGAAGAGACGCTGGCCCAGCGCAGCCTGGCTATGCAGTATATGACGGCATTGGGTTACTGGGGGGTGGACTGGGAACATTGCATTGACCGCTTTGGACAAATCTATGCCATCGCGCCCGACTATAAAGATGTCTTCCGGCGTCTCTACGACGCTCACGTGACCTACGCCGACGCCTGGTACGCCCAGGAAGAGATGTGCCCGGCCGAGGAGCAGTACACGCAGGCATTACAGTTGATAAACGACCCTCAGATCGAAGAGAAGCGGGCCGAGGCCGCCCAGGTCTGCGCCGTCGCAACACCGACCCCTATCGCACCCATAGAGGGCACGCAGACCATCACGCTGACCGAGATGCCGCCGGGGTTCAACACGGGCAAGCTGGCCTATCCCCTCTATGACGTCCAGACCGAACTCTACAACGTGTATGCCCTCTTCATTGACGGGCGACTGGTGCGCATGGCCGAGGGCGCCGACCAACCCTGTTGGATGGGGAGCAGTGGGGCGCTGGGGTATCGCAACTTGCTCTCGCCCGGAATTTCGCTGTTGGTGCCCGGGGAGGCCACGCCGAGGCAATTGATCTCGGGGACAGGAGTAGGCTGGCCCACCTTCTCACCCGACGGCGGCCGTATGGCCTACGCCGCGCGAGACGTGGCCGGGGAGTGGCAGGTCTATATCGCGCCGACGGACGGGTCGGCTGAGCCGCAAGTTCACGCGACGGGGCAAGGCCCGGTGTGGGGCCCCAACGGCTGGCTGGCCTGGACCGGCTGTGAGGCCGGCGGGGACTGTGGTATTTTTATGGATAATCCGGACGACGATCAGCCTCCCTCTCGCAAGACCGCCAGCATCAACGACATCGGCCTGAACTGGGATCCCAACGGCGGGCTGCTGGCCTACATGTCGGACATAACCGGTAACTGGGAGGTGTACCTGCTCAGCACCGGCGGGGGCGTCGTTGCGCTCACCGACGATCCGGCCTCCGATGGTCTGCCCGTCTGGTCGCCTGATGGTTCCAGCATCGCCTTCGCCTCCAACCGAGACGGCTCTTGGGGCCTCTACCTGATGGATCCGAATGGGGAAAACCCGCACAAAATCCTCACCCTCGGCCCCAGCCTTCCCAGGTGGACGACCCAGCGGCTCTCGTGGGCGCCGTAGCTTGACGAGAAGGGCTAACGGCGGTATACTTACAATTGCACAGGACGGGGCGTGGCGCAGATGGAAGCGCGCCGCGTTTGGGACGCGGAGGTCGCCGGTTCAAGTCCGGCCGCCCCGACCAGAGTGCGGGCGTTGCAAAATGGTATTGCCCCAGCCTTCCAAGCTGTTGTTGCGGGTTCGATCCCCGCCGCCCGCTCTTGACAATTGAATATGTAGGGCCCATAGCTCAGCGGTCAGAGCAGCCGGCTCAGGGGGCAAGGTCAGCTAAGTCCCAAAAAGCTCTTTTCGTCTGCGTTGGTGTGGTGGGCGGTTGAACAGAAGTGTGTTTGGCGACCTCTGAGAGCAGCCCCGCACACAATACAGTTATGCTTTTCAATCATAACCGTATTGTAGCAGGATAAGTTGACCTTTCAAGGGCTGCATAGGGAGAAACCCCTATGTGAAACCTGTCAAATTCGGGGAAGCCTAAATCTATGGATATGGTAATCCCGAGCCAAGCCCGCGAGGGAAGGTGTAGAGACTAGACGGCAGGCACCCTGCGGAGTGGCAAGCACTCCATAGGGTGAAGGTATAGTCCAGCTCACAAACTCGAAAGGGGCAGCGAAAGCTGTAGTGAGATGCATAACCGGTCGGTCCCAGGTTCGAATCCTGGTGGGCCCACAGTACTTTCTCCCCACGCCACTCATCGTGCAGATAAAGTGGCCGTGGGGAGATTTTTTTACTAGCCCGACAACGGCGGATTTAGCGCCAAAACGACAGGAACTTTGCATCAGAGGAGCGGGCACGCCTCGTGCGAGAGGGTCTCGCAAAAGCGGTTCTGCGCCTGGGATCGTCGAATCAGGGACTCGTATCAATTCAGGCGATCTCGCCGGCGACGGCCTCGGCCAGTTGCAAGGCGCGCAAGCCGTCGCTGCCCGGCACGCGGGGAGAGTTATTTTCGCGCACACAGTCCGCAAAGTGGCGTAATTCCAGCATCAGAGGCTCGTACAGAGGAACGTGGATGCGCTCAATGACACTCTCCTGGCGGTACTTGGTGGTGTTGTGATTGTCGAGGTACTGGGGAAACGTCCGCCGGTGAACCAGGACAGACTTGTTCAGCAGGTCAGCTTCGACATAAGCTCCCTCGGCGATGACTTCGATGGCTCGGACCTTTTGCTCTGTCACCCGTGAGGCAAACAGAGTAGAGATGGGGCCACTACCAAAGGAAAGCTGGGCCACTGCGTGATCTATTGCGCCGGTGTTGGTGGAGCGACCCCAGGCGGAGAAATTCTCCGGCTCCATCCCCACCAGGTCCATTATCAAATCGAGGTCGTGGATCATCAGGTCGCGGATGACGTCCACGTCGGTGTTGCTGGTGTCGAAAGGGCTCAGGCGGCGCATATTGATGCCGATGAGGGTCATGTCCTCGGTGACGTGCTTCAATTCGGTGAAGGCCGGGTTGAAGCGCTCGATGTGGCCGACCTGCAATATCAAGCCACGCTCGCCGGCTTTGTTCACCAGTTGCCGGGCCTGTGCGACGGTCTCGGCGATGGGCTTTTCAACCAGCACCGGCAAGCCCCGCTCCAGACACTCGTAGGTCAGAGAGTAGTGGGCGGGAGTAGAAGCTGCGATGGTGACAGCATCTATCTGGGAGAGCAAATCCCCGTGGTCGGAAAAGTAAGCGGTTTCGTATTGATTGGCGATTTGTCTTCCACGTTCTTTGTCCGGGTCGGCCACACCGACCAGTGCGACGCGGGGCAAGTTGGCGCAGACGCGACAGTGCCGCTCGCCCATGATGCCGGCGCCGATGACGCCGATGTGTACGGTTTTCACGAATACGTCCTCCAGGGAGAATTCAAGCCGGCACCCTACTTTTTGTTTCTTAACACCACCGGTATGTATATGAAGAACTGGTCGGGTTCAGCGGCGTTCACTGCAATGACAAAATCCTGAGCGCCGATAGCGCCGGCCGTGTCCTCCGCTTGCAGTTCGACGGCATACTCGCCCGCGCTCCCCTCGCCCGGCGTGCCCCTGAGCTCGGCCGTGCCGTCGCCGTTATTGGTCAGGGTGAGCCAGGATGGGAGGCATGGCGCAGTGATGGTGATAGTATCTCCATCGTCGTCGCTGGTGACGATGGAATAGGTGTACGTCAACCCCTCGGTGGCGACCAGAAGCGGCGCGCTGGTGAATGCCGGTGCGTCGTTTACGTCAGCAACGGTGATGGTAAAGACCTCGGCGTAACTCAGCCCCCCGGTGTCGGTGGCGCTCACGCGGATAGTGTAGGTAATCTGCGTTTCATAATCGAGACTCACGGCCGTCCTGAGCTCATCTCCCACGGCGGCAAAAAAGCCGTTGTCGGCGTCGCCCGGACCAGGGACGAGGGTGTAGGTGTGGCTGTCGCCGCTGTCCTGGTCGGTAGCGCTGAGGATGCCGACTGTAGTTCCTGCGGGCTCGTTTTCCTCCAAACTGTCGTTGCTCAAACTGATGTCCGTCGGAGCATCATTGGCGTTGCCGACTGTGATGGTGAAGGCTTGGGTGTCGGTCAGTCCGTCAGTGTCGCGGACCAGTAACTTTACACTGTGGTCGCCTACGTCGGCGTTGGTCGGCGTACCTTCGAGCTTGGCCGTACCCGCGCCGTTGTCGGTAAAGCTGAGCCAGGCCGGCGAGATTGGCGCAGTGATGGTCAGTACGTCCCCGGCGTCCACGTCCTCGGCGACGATGACATAGCTGTAGGTCACGTCTTCAGTGGCAACGATGAGGGGTGCGCTGGTAAAGGCCGGCGCATCACTGACCGGGCCGATGGTGACAGAGACGGTGGCGGTGGCAGTCAGGGTGCCATCGCCTACGGTATAGGTAAAGCTATCGGCGCCGTTGTAGTTGTCTTGCGGCGTGTAGGTTAAGTCGTCGCCATTGTTGACCACCACGCCATGGGCGGGCTGGGTCACCGCGTCTATGCTCAGGTCGTCGTCAGGGTCGGAATCGTTCGCCAGCGCATCTACCGTGACGGCAGTGTCTTCGTCGGTATCGGCCTGGTCGTCGTTGGCCTGCGGCGCATCGTTGACCGGGATGACGTTGACGCTGACCTGCGCCGTGTCGCTGCCCCCGTTGCCGTCAATGATGTTGTAGCTAAAGGTCGCCTCGCCGCTAAAGTCGAGGGTCGGGGTAAAGATGACCACTCCCTCAATCGCGTCGTAATCGGCGGTGCCGTGGTCAGGCTGGGTGACCGAATCCAAAGTCAGGAAATCGTACTCCACGTCATAGTCGTTGAACAGCACTTCGATTGACACCGGTGTGTCTTCGTCTGTCTCGGCCTCGTCGTCCACTGCGACGGGGTCATCGTTGACCGGCTCGACGGTGACGGTTACGGCGGCGGTAGCGATCAGTGAGCCATCGCCGACGGTATAGGTGAAGGTGTCGCTGCCGTTGAAATTCAGAGTTGGTGTGTAGGTGACGGTGGTTCCGTCGGTGCTGACTTGACCGTGGGCCGGCGCGCCGACCGCCTCTACGGTGAGAGGGTCATCCTCGGCGTCACTGTCGTTGGTTAACACACCGATCACGACCGCTGTGTCCTCGTCCGTCACGGCGCTATCGTCGTTCGCCACTGGAGCGTCGTTGATCGGGAGGATGGTGATGCTCACCATGGCCGTATCACACTCCTGCGGCGAGCCGTCGTCGCACACCTGATAGGTGAAACTGTCGTCGGTCGTCTCGCTGCCGTCGTGGGTGTAGCTAAAAGTTCCGTCCCCGTTCAAGGTCAGGCTACCGTGGTCGGGACCGGTAACCGGGGTCGTGTTCACCGTCAGAGTATCGGCCTGATCGGGGTCGGTGTCGTTGTGCAACACGCTGGTGTGGCCTCCATCCAGCGTGGTGACGCCGTCGCTCTCGTCCACGGTGGCGCTGTCGTCAGCCGCTTCAGGTGGGTCATTTATGTCCTCGCTAACCACTACGTAGGCCTCGTACCAGGCCGACGAACCGTAGCCGTTGTCCGCTATGATCCAGGCGTAGTAGGTGTCTGGGGCGCTAAAGACGTGTTCCACGACGTGCGAAGTCGTGACGGTCGTTCCGCTGTCAACAAAGTACCAGGTGTAAGTGATGGGTCGAGAGGCGGTGCTCGGCGTGACGTGGGCCGTGAAGACGACTAACTCGCCCTCCTGCGGAGCGGCCGGGATCCAATCGAAGGATACGCTCTCCACGCCTTGTTTGACCTCAATGGGCCGGGCATACACGGCCCCGCCGCCTCCATTGGTGGTCGTGAGGGTGACGGTTTGATAGCCGCCGCTATCGTAGCTGTGAGCGACGGTCTGGGTCGTCGTGACGACGACGGCGCCGTCGTCGCCGCCGAAATTCCAGTTGTAGGTTATCGGGGGAATCGCGGAGGAGGGAGTATAGCTCGCCGTAAAGGTGATGACCGTCCCCACTTCCGGCGCGGCCGGGCTATAGTCGAAGGAGGTCGCAACTACCGCCGTGCCCACGCCAATGGTGGCGGAGAAAGCTGCGCTACCGTAAGGATTCTCTGCCGCGAGTTGTATAGTATAGTCGGTCGCCGATGAAAACGTGTGAGCCACAATCACTTCATTAGTCTCCACGATTGGCGAGCCGTCGCCAAAGTCCCAGGTGTAAGTGATGGGCTGGGTGGCAGTGCCCGGCGTGACGTGGGCCGTAAAAGTGATGGGGACGTTTTCCACCGCTGGAACCGGATCGTAGGTGAAGGATACGTCGGACACGCCTTCTTTGACCTGGACAAGCTGGTCATAAGCAGCCGTGCTGTAATAGTTGGTGGTGGTGAGGTTGACGGTATAGTCTCCGCCGGCGTCGTAGCTGTGAGCTATGGTCTGGGTCGTGGTGACAACGACGTCGCCGTCTCCAAAGTCCCAGGTATGAGTTACTGGGGTCGTGGCCGAGGTCGGTGTATAGGTGATGGTAAAGTTGATGGGGTCTCCCGCCTGTGGCACGTCCGGGTCATAGTCGAATGAGGTCGCGGCTATCGGTTCGCCCACTTCTACGACCTCGGTGTAATCGGCGTCGTCGTAAGCGTTTTCCACCGTGAGTTGTACGGTGTAATCGCCGTCCGACGAGAACTGGTGGGTCACGGTTGGGGTATCTATCATCTGGATTGGAGGCCCATCGTCAAAGTCCCAGGTATAGGTTATGGGCGGCGTGACGATGGAGGTGCTGGCTACGAAGGTAGTGTCGGCGCCGACCAGGGCAGGCTGAGGCGAGTAAGTGAACGAGGCGGTCGCCCCCGGCCAGCCAGCCAGATGCACGTCGTCCACGTACCAAAGCAGCCCTGTCTGGGAATCGGCGTTGAAGCGGAATTGCAGGTTGGAGGTTCCGCCAAAGTCGCTCAAGTCTACCAGTTCGGTGTCCCAGTGGGCGGTCGAGCCGGTAAAGGTGAGCACTGGAGTCCAGTCGAGGCCATTGGGGGAGACTTCCACGTAGCCGGCGTTGCTACCGGAGGGTATCTGGTAACAGGTAGCGAATTTGAGAGTGGGGCTGATATATTCGTAGGCGTCTATGGGTGCAGCGATAGTCAGGGGGCCTTCCTGGGCGCCAGGCGCATCGGCTTCCCAGGCGTGGGAGTAGCTGTACCATTCATTTTCCTCGATGCTCCAGGGTGATTCCGACGTCCATTGGCCGCCGGGCGCGCCCTCGGCGATGACGACGATCTCGTCCCAGCCGCGCCCGTCGGGGCCGGTGGACAGGGGGTAGTTGTCGTACTGCTGGAACTTTATGCGAAAGTTGGGTCCCAGGGCCATGCCGGCCGCGGCCGCCTCGGCTGCCAGATCAAAGGTGTAGCGTTTCCAGATCCCATCTTCCTGGTCAGGCGCATCCTGGATGGGATGCCAGTTGACGCCGTCGTCGCTGATGGCGACGCCGTCGGCGTTGTAATGGTCGCTAAAATCTCCGTCAAAGCCATGCTGTTCGTCGTCCCACTCGGCGTGCCAGAAGGTCAAGGATGCCTCGCTCACGCCCGAGAGGTCAACGCTCCAGATGGCCTCGTTCAAGGTATAAGTGCCGGCGCTGTCATCGTCCATCAACAGGGCATACGTTCCCCTGGCAGCGCCATAGTCGTCCGTGACCCGAATGCGGCCCTCGCTGGTGGAGGAGTACGTCGTCCAGGCGGCATTGAGGACGCCGGCCTCAAAGCTGTCTCCCTCGACGGTCCAACTCTCTACGTCGTCGTCAAAGAGGTTCGTCGCCGGCGCAGCGACAGCCCCCTCGAAAGCGTCGTGATCGTAGGCGAATGTCGTGTAAGCGACATCTACCTCGTCGAGAACAGTGTAGGTGGTTCCTGAAAGGGCCTTCAGGGCGACCAGCGTAAAGGGGCCGTCCACGCCGTGCTCGTTGATGAGACGACCATCAAAGGGCAGCGAAAGGGTCTGTGTGCCTTCGGCGAGCACCTGGGAGTCGCCGCTGGCCCAGGAGATGAGGGAGCCGTTGGTGTCGGCCAGCCAGCCCTCGACGCGGTATGCCTGTCCCCCCTCACCGGCTTCCACCTCCACGTCCACCGTGATGAGCAGCTGGTCGAACTTGCCATTGCTGTCCGTATCCACGCCAGCGTCCGAGTAGCCGGTGTCGGTGATGACAAAGGTGACTCGCATCTCGGATGGGTCGGCTATCACAAGCGACGGGGCGCTTAACCGGATGGGGCGGGCGCTCAACTCGGGCACCTCGGCCGGGGTATACGGTTCCTTTATCCCATCAGTGATCTGATCGGCAGAGTTGCGCACAAAGAGGTGGGCCAGGGTGTACGGGCCGGTCGTATCCTTCAGGCCGTCGAATTGCAGGGCAACTCGCGGGCCGTAGCCGGTCCACGAGGCTTGCACCGGCGTCTCATCCTGTCCGACGAACAGGACGCCCTGGGCGGTGTAGACCCCCATTTTCTCGACTCGCAGGTCGGTCTCCACGATCAGGGCGTCGGCGTATCCATCGTCGTCGGTATCAATGGCCTCGTGACTGTACTCGTTCGTCAAGGTCGCCCCGGCGACGCCAAAGTCATCGAATCTGTAAGGGGAGGTTTGGTAGTCCGGCTGGCTAAAGTCCAGTCCGTTGACAAAATCTTCTTTGGCGGGATTCTCCGCGTCGGTGACCCACAGGCCGTCTAGCAGGTAGGGGCCGTGCGCTTTGTTCAAGTAGATGTCCATACCATCGAAGGGCAGTTCTACGGTGTGGTGTCCCGCCTCGAGATAGGTTTTACCAATTGCCTCGGAGAAGCCGCCGGCGAGCCGGCCGCGGAACCAGTAATTGCCCGCCTGCGCTACGTCCACCTGGATTTGGAAGGCTAATTGGTCGAAGCGACCGTCGCTATCCTGGTCAACGCCATAGTCCTCCACCACGCGGCCGAGCCGAATCGCCTGGCCGGGCGTGCTGTTGTTGAGGAGCAGGGGAATGTAGACGCGGTGGTCGCCAGCGCCAGGAGCGGCGCTCAATATGGCAGTCATATCTGTCGGGCCGCTCAGGTCCGGCCAATCGTCGGGCGGGGTTCCGGTGACTGTAGGCTCTGCGGGCCAGCTCCAATAGTCCACGAAGCGGGTCTCCCACCAATCCTTTTTTACGATTTTGCCGACCTGGTTGCTTTTGTCGAACTGCCAGGTGGCCATGCGGTATTCGTCGTTCCCCGGCGACCACCAGCCACCCACTTCGCTTTCGGGCCAGTTCTCTCCGACGGTATACAGTCCGTAACCGCTCGAGTACCACCCTGATGTGCTACGCAGTTGGACGTAACCCTCCGCAATTTGCGGCGAATAGCATGGCCCCTCGTAGCTGGCGTACCCTCGCATCACGTACCAGTCCTCTGTTCCCCCGGCCGGCTTGGTCCACACCTCGGTCGAGTGGTCCCAGGAGCTGTGCCGCCAATCCGTCCAGATGGGGCGGGAGGGGATGCCGGCGGAGCGGTTGAAGGAGGCCAGCAAGGTTGCGACGGTGGTACATTCGTTGCGATAGTTGCCCGAGCAATGGTATGGGTTCAATGCACACCAGGCGTTGCTGTGGTACTGGGGCCACTCGACACAGGTGTATTCGTCAACTCGCTGTCCCAGCGCGTTCGCCGCGTCCCACGTGTTGTCCATACCATTGATGGACTGTATGACGTGATCCTCAAACACATAGTCTTTGTACTGGGCATTGTCAAATATCCAGGCGTAGCCGTGGTAGATCCACTCTCCCTCCGGGATCCACGCGTAATCGTCGTGGTCGTACTCGCGTTTATCCATATCTTCGGCGTAGTGAGCGGCTCTGTCGTCCCTGACGTCATCGGGGTCATCGTTGTATATGAAGGCATCCACAAAAGCATCGCTCAAGTTGGTCGGCAGTTGAAAGATGACGTACAGGTTCAGTTCTTCGTCCCAACTGCCATCCTCGACGGTGATAGTGTATATGCCCACGGTGCCATCCTCCGGCACGTGAATGTCCCATCGCCCGGAGCAGGGATTTCGTACCGGCGTTAGTGTGGTCAGCGACCCAATGCTCTTTGATATCGTGAGCGCGCCATCGGGTGGGCCGCCTACCGAAAAGGTGGCACCGCGACGCACGACGACCGTGTCTTCCCCCCAAGGGGCCAGGGGGTAGGGAAGCGCGACGTAATTGTCTCCAAAGCGTTGCCAGGGATAGTATTCTTTGGTCTGAAGGTCCCGTTCGTACTCGACGTAGATGCCCGGGCTGTGGTCGTTGAAGGGATGCGTATCGTACAGTTTCTCCCGCCCGTCCGAGAGGCCGTCGTCGTCACTGTCGGCATCCAGTGGATCAGTGTAAAAGGGGCCACCCTGTGCGTTGTACCATCCGTCTTGCTCGACTACATTCGGCAGCCCATCGCCATCAAAATCCACCGAAAGGTCTTCCCATTCTTGAGCGTACACTTGGGAAGGCCAGGCTAGAAACGTGGAACCGAGGAAAACGAAAATCAAAAAGTAAGCATACCATCTTTTCACTAACATCATCATACACTCCCTTTTCCAACACCCTCAGTGGGTGTAGGGTTAAGGTGCAAGCCCAACTCAACTGACCCGATGTAAAATAATTGTTTAATTGTAACAGGCGATGGTAAGCGAGATGTATCAAAAAAACTAATATTCTACTGATGTCGCGCTGTTTACCGGGCACCGGTCAGCCCTAATCTGCTGGCAGAATGGAGGGTCTGCTAGTCCTGCAGTATTTTTTTACGGAAAATATCAAAGGTCAGCAAACTCCACAAAAAGTGATCGGGGTTCTTTACCAATCGTTCAAAATCCGCCTTGCTCAAGAACCCCGGCAAGTCTATGGCCTGAATCATCTCGCTCAAGGGGCCAGAGCGCATCCAGGCGTATAGGTCGGGGGTAAAGACGGAGCCGCCTTTGGGTTGCCGGGCAATTGTAGACAACCCGTGTTGTTCCAGGATAGCTTTCAACAGGGGTTTAGTACGCCGACCTTTAAGATATCTCGTCTCTGGTCGAAAAGCAAGGTTGATACGTATAACGTCATCGTCCAGGTAAGGGTAGATTTGCTCTTTGTTGTAGGCAAGAAATAACTGACCGCTCTGAATTTGTACCTCATAGGCATCGCTTAGCAGGTCTATGATGTGAACTCTTTCCGTGTAGTTGATACTGTTCAAGTATTGTGTCTCCAGGTTACGCCTGTATTCCAGTACTCGACGTAAGGCTTGATCGCCGAAGGAACGACGAGCAATATCAAGGTTGGAATAGACGCCTATCGTATTAGTTGGCGCTACAAAGAGGTGTGGATCGTTAGGTCGAGACAGAATCTCGGCGCCTTTCAGAAGTGTCTGGCTTTTTCCAGTAAGAGGTTCCAGAAATCTACCCACTCTTGCCAGGGCTAGCCTGGATCCGGGGAACTTGGCAAGAAACTCTAAAAACTCTATCTTTTTGGCAATATCCAGTCCAAAAAGCGCGTCGGCGCCCTGACCAACGAAAAAGAAGCGTAGATCGTCTACGTACTCTGCCAAGTACTTGACCAGAGCCAATTTACAGGGTTCTACGTCAGAGAGCACGGGTTGGCCCAGCACCTCGACCGCCTCGACCAGCAAGGCTGGATAGTCCTCGGGTGCAAATTCGACAAATGTGTGCTCCGTCTCGAAAATCTTGCTGGCTTGCTTGGCGTATTTTATTTCAAATTCGAAACTTGGCGTTCTCGTGGGGGCAAAGCTGAACGACCGGGTTGATGCGGGCAAAAGTTGCTCGCTAATGATCAGTTGGAGAATGGAAGAATCCACGCCGCCCGATAGCAGGTTTCCCAAGCCGTACCCGGACCTTTCAATGTCGTAGATGTACGTTCCTACCACGCCCCTCAATTCCTCATAGAGTGCAGACACGGAGCGGGAATCAGCCTGCCGGAACTCGCGGGCATCGTCCGGGAACCGCAAATCTTGGACACGGCTGACGTTTAGATTTCCCTCGCGCCACTTGAGTAGTTGCCCAGGGAAGAGACGCATGATATTCTGAAAATACGTCAGCGTTCCTGGCGTATGGCGAAACGTAAAGTGAAAAGGAACGATATCTTGGTTCAACTCGACTCGATCAAGCAGGTCAACCAGGCATCTCGGACTGTCTGAGGCAATCATTTCGTCGCCAGACGCCCAATAGTAGAGTTGAGGTAGAGACATCAGGTTCTTGAAAACGGTAAATTGCGCTTCTTTCTTACTGAAACAAGCGACCAAAGCATTGCCTCGAAAAGAGGCGTGGTCAATACTCTGCGGAGTAACCATTCTCTGCTCGAATAGTTGCCGAGCCGAGAGCGGAGATTTCGTCAGGGAGCGAACGAATCCTAACTTGAGCGCGATGGCGGTCTCTGTCTCGGCGACGTCACCGTAGGTTGTGTAGAGGAAAAAGTGTCCCGCATTGCCCCAATCAACGACGCGGGGTACCACGTCCAATTGTCTTTTGAGCTTGTGTAGGAAACCTTTTGGGTCTTGGGTGAATCCAAAAACCGTGAAATCTCCCCGTTGGGTGGAGTCAGTGCGCATAAGAAATTCCTCTATACATCCCATCATCACTGGTCATGAATCCTAGAGTTCGGAAATCGCATAGCGATATTTCCCCGAGTCGCACACGGCTATTTCACCGGGGAACTCGAACTCGACGTCCACGTGCTCGCCCAAGGCGAGCTTGACGGTGCGCTCTATCTGGGCCAATCTGTCTTGGGCCAATTCCCCATCTCTGACGATACGGGCCACGACGCGATCGAGCGATTTTTGAACCAATTGGAACTGCTTTACGCCATCCATTCCGAACAAGGGGCTGGCAAATCCGCCCCAGACGGCGCGTCCATCTTTTGTCTTGAACATGTCAACGCGCCGTCCCTGTACCAGATCCATCAACGGTAATCCCCGCCCACAAGGGCAGTTCTCGATGCTGCTCCAGGCTCCCATATCCTCGACGCTGTAACGAATGAAAGGCATGCCATAGTTATTCAAATTGGTCACTACGATGTGTCCCGTCTCGCCCGGTTGCGCGAGTTCGTCGCCGTCGAGGTCTCGAAGAATTTCGACGTAAACGTTCTCTATACTGACGTGCAAGGCTGTGTGGGCCTGACATTCACAACAGATGCCCCCTAACTCTCTGGTGCCGTAACGATCGAACATTCTGCCATCAAAGACCTGTTCGATCAACCGCCGCTGGGCGGGGTAGAGAACCTCGGCCGAAGAAAAGATGGCATCGAATTTGATATCGTCCCAGCCACGCGCGCGCGCAAACTCGGCGAAACGGTATACACTGGAGGGATAGCCAAATAGAATCCGCGGGCGGCGACGCCTGACTTGAGCGGCGAACGCACTCATGCTCTCCTCCGAAAGTATGTATGCGTTAGTCACAAAGCGATTGAGCGCCCAGTTCATCAGCCTGACGCGGACGGCAGTGGCGGTCTCTACCTCGAAGCTGGCGCCCCAGATATAGGCGTGGGGCTGTCCCAGTTCCCAACTGGCCCACCCCAAGTGACGGTGGATGTCGGCAGTGACATAGTCGCGAAAGTCATTGTCCTGCATAAAGACCAGCGGGTGGCCCGTGGAACCCCCGGTGGTCAATCTGCTCATCTGCTCGCGGCGTTGCGGCTCGGTGGTGAGCAGGTCGTTCAAGTTTTTTCTAATGATGGATTTGGTCAGGATCGGTATCTTTTGCAGGGCGGACAGACTGGTTAGAACATCGTCGGGGTGAAATCCGGCGCGGTCAAACGAGTGATGGTAGTAAGGTACGTGTTCGTATGCGTATTCCAGCAGGCGGTGCAGTTTGTCGCGTTGCAACTCGAAAAGCTCATCTTTGCTGAGCCATTGCGTGCGGTTCAGTTCATCCAGACGCTCCAGGAAGCGACGCCCGGTCGCTCGCTGGTACAACTGTATCGCCCTCCGACGCAGAAACACGCTCATTGCGCTCCTCCCTCTACCTCTCAATCCTGAACCCTAGCGATGCTCGGATAGGGCCTGTCTGATCAGTTTAACCATCTCGGCGACAGGGTCGCCCAGGGCGTACGGCAGGCCGGTTTGCCCAAATGTGAATCCCAGTTCACTCCGGCCCAAGAGGCTTTGGACACCCTGTTTCACCGCCGCCGCAGGAGCAACATAGCGCCCCAATTGATAGCCCGGCAAGGGAAAATCAACCCCCAAGGCGGATAGGCAGGCCAGGTGCGGAAAGTTGACGCCCACGACCAGAGATCCGATCAGGCTGCCCCAATAACGGGCGTTGACGTCTATTATCTTGGCCTGCTCCTCCTGACTGTCGTATCTCAAGTCAACGTGGGCAATGCCGCTAAAGCTGATGGCAGAGACTAGCCTGGCGATCGTGTCAAAGACTTGATCGTGTCGAATAAAATCTAGGCCCGCCGACGCCGCAAAGCTCTGCGACCCGCCTACAAAGCCCCGCTGTATAGTGTGCGCCAGGATTCTGCCATCGTCACACAACACGCTGCAATCCACGTTATAGCCGCGAACAAAGTTCTGTACGACGTATTGACACGCGGAGGTTGCGGCTATATCGCTCAAAGCGTCCAACAGCTCGGACGGTGTGTCGAAGCGTCGTATCCCCTCCCCGCCTCGCGCTCTGGTAGGTTTGATCAACACGGGGAACTGCAAGTCGCGCAGGTTGCGCTCGAACTCGTCGCCGGTGGTGTACAAGATGGTGGCCGGGCCGGGTATTCCATTCTCTCTCAAAAGTTGGGCCAACGACCATTTGTCAACGACAGTCTCAAAAGCTTCGAGTTCTGGTACAGGCGGCAAGGCCGCCATATCCGCAACGGATTGCCGATGAACGGACACGAAACGGACCGCCGGTTCGTCCACGGGCAGTATGACGTCGGCGCCGGTCTGCTCGACGGCCCGCCGCATCACATTCAACTGCCGCTCATCGTCATTCTCTCTCGCCCGGTAGCGGTACGTGCGCCGGCGGCGAGAGAAGCGGAGCGGCACCCAGGGCTCGTTCGACAAGACGTGCAGATCCAAGTTGGGGACTTGAGCCAGGCAGCGGGCCACAAACAAAGCGAAATCGCTTTCCCCATCAATGATCAGAACGGAAAAACTGTGCTTTTTCATCTCGGCGACCTCCTACCTAGACAGAAATCCCCTCATCAGTTGATAGCCCGTGCGACTGATCTTGAGCAAAAAAGGGACATGTTCACAAGTGTTGCGTCCATAGCAGACCAATTCCCCGCCAAACTTGGCCTTGAAATCGCGCACGCCGTATTCCTCGTCCGGCTTGCCCGCGCCGCCAAAGTCGTAGACCTTGTAGCCGTTCTTTGCCCCCCACTCGAGAATGCGCCACGTCAATAACTCGTTGGGCGCGTAGGAGCCATAGGCTCGGTCCACGCCGCCGTACCAGCCATAGATGACGTCTTTGTACAGCAGTTCCGCCGATATGGCGACTGGGGTATCTCCCACACGGGCCAGTGTGAAGCGGATCATCCCCTTGCGATGCAGTACGTCGAAGGCCGCTTCAAAAAGGGAGCGGTGGGCCAGGGGGACCTGGGCCAGGCGATAAGTCTCACGCAACAGAGCGTAGCACACGGCAACTTGCTGCCGCTCTTTCACCTCGTGGACGGTCACCTCACCCCGCTTGAGTCTGCGCCGGATGTGCTTGCGCGTCCGGCTGCCGATACCTTGCAATATCTCCTCCGGCGGGCGGTTCAGGTCAAGCAAATAGTTCAGGTGGTCCTCGTAGACAAAGCCGCGCTCTTGCAAAATTGGCTGCACCGCCTCCAGGTCAGATAGATTGCGCAACTCGGTAAAGAGCGGGAAGCCGTCTACCTCGCGAGGGTAGGTGCGCAGCAACAGATCCAGAGCTTTGTATCCTTCCGTCCCAGGGGCGCATAGGACGCTGCCGTAGACGACGGCGCGGGTGGTCAGGCGACGCAGCGGGCCGCCTTTCAGCGTGATTTGCACAGGCAGCATCAGGGCCAGCACTCGTCCATCCTCGACCGCGGCCCACAGTGTGGGGCGATGCCCTTTGGCCTGTGCAAAGACCCGGAACATCTCGGGCGTGTGGAAAATGTTGCCGGCGGGATGCCGGTCCACAAAGTCACGCCAAACCGTCTCTGCGAGGGAGTGCGTTACCTTCACTTTGACTACCAACAAATGCCTTGATACTGGGCGTCCGAACGGTCCAGGTCTTTCGATATGCGAGCCAGGTCAATGATCGTCTGCTCAGGGCGTGCGCGCTCAAGCGCCTGCTGAAACTCGGGCGCTTTGTTGCCGATGACGATGACGTCGCTTTCGGCCAGCACCTCTTCCAGCGAGCCACACATCAGGGTGGCGATGTGGGGGATCTGTTTTTCGATGTAGGCCTTGTTCGCGCCGTGCAGCCGGGCCAAGGAGACGTTGCGGTCGTAGACCCGAACCTGATACCCCTTGCCGATCAGCATCTCGATCAACTCTACCAAGGGGCTTTCCCGCAGATCGTCGGTGCCGGCCTTGAAGCTGAAACCGAGCACCCCCACCTTTTTGCTGCCGGTTCGCTTGATCAAGTCAAAACCCCGCCTGACCTGGAGTTCATTGCTGGGCAAGATGGCTTCCAGAACCGGCAGATGCAAGTCCATGCGACGAGCGTGATACAAAAGCGCGCGCAGGTCCTTGGGCAGGCAGGAGCCGCCAAAAGCGTAACCCGGTTTGAGGTAATAGGGCGATAGGTTCAGCTTTTCGTCCATACAAAAGATGTCCATCACCTGGTGACTGTCTACGCCTTGTAGTTTGCAGACGTTACCGATTTCGTTGGCAAAGGTGACCTTGAGAGCGTGGAAAGCGTTGTTGGCGTACTTGACCATCTCGGCTACTTTGACGGGCACCACCAGCAGAGGGGCTTCCAGATCCTCGTACAGGCCCGCTGCCACCTCGGCCGCCCGCGAGTCGGTCTGGCCGATCACGGTAAAGGGCGGATGGTAGAAATCATAGACCGATGTGCCTTCGCGCAGGAACTCGGGGTTGAAGCAGACGCCAAAATCTCGTCCGGCGACCCGCCCAGACGCTTGCTCCAGGGCGGGGATCACACTCGTCTCGGTGGTTCCGGGCAAGACGGTGCTGCGCAAAACGACGGTGTGAAAGTCACCCTTCTGGGCCAGAGCACGGCCGATGTCGTGACAGACTCTTTCGACGTAGGTCAGGTTCAGGCTGCCGTTCTCGTTGCTGGGAGTGCCCACGCATATCAGCGACAATTCAGAGTTCAGAACTCCACCGGCAGCGTCGGTGGCGGCCCGCAGGAGACCGTCGTCTACCACGCGAGCGACAATGTCGTCTATATCCCGCTCGATCACCGGGCTGCGGCCGTCGTTGATGATGTTCACCTTGTCTGGGTTGACATCCACGCCGATGACGCTATGCCCTTGCTGCGCCAGGCAAGCAGCCGAGATCGTCCCCACGTACCCCAGCCCGAATATGCTGATTTTCATTTGTTTTTCTCCCGTGAATTTGAGCGGCCCAGTCGCCCGACTAGACGGACATAGTCAGCGCTCTGGGATTTCCAATCGTAGCGTTGATTGAATCGTTCTATGTTTTGGGCCAGCGCCGCCAGGCGAGCGCGGTCGCGGTGCAGGGTGCGGATGCAGCGGGCCAGATCGTCCACGTCGCCCGGCGTAAAGAACTGGACCATCGTCTCGTCAAAGTAGGCCGAGATGCCCGTCGTGCGGGAGGCGATGGCGGGCACACCCAGGGCCGCGTATTCGAGCAACTTGGTCGGCAACAGTTCGTCGGTAAACACGTCGTTGCGATACGGGACGACGGCCAGATCGGCGGTCGCGATGCGAGGCGGTATCTCTTCCACCGGCACAAAGCTTTCAAAACAGACGTGTTCCTCCAGACCCAATTCCTGGGACAAACGCTGCAACTCGATCAAATAGTCTCCCCACCCGATGACGGTGAACGAGACCCCGGGAATCTCGGCTCGCACCTGGGCGATGGCCCGCAAGACCAAATCCAGCCCGTAGCGCTGGGGTATGGCGCCGTGATAGATCAATTGGAAGCGGTGCTCGTCTCGGCGTCCGGGTTGCGTCGTGGCAGGCTTTCGAAAAATGCGCGAGTCCGCCAGGTTCATCAGCACCGAGCATTTTTCGGCCGCTACGCCGCGCTGGATCAACGCTCGACGCCAATGGTCGGTGACGGTGATGACGTGATCGGCAAAGCGGCAGGCGAGCCGCTCCTGCCAATAGACCAGGCGGGCGAGTATGCTTTCGCGCCCTACGCCAAAGCGGGCGCGGAAAAACTCGGGCATCAGGTCGTGAATATCCAGTATGACGGACGCTCCGGTGAGTTTGGGAACCAGGGCCGCAAAGGCCAAAAAATCGGGTGGATTGTGTAACTGCACCACGTTGTACCTCTCTCGCAAGTGCAAGATGGTCAGTTTGGAGAACGCGAGCGCGAGGAAGGCCAGGTATTCCAAGAGTTGCACAAAGGCGCCTTGGTCTTTGTGACGCCGGACCGGCATGCGATAGATGTTGACGCCGTGATAGGAATCGACCGCTGGCTCGTCGGGTAAACGCAAGCAGATGACGTCCACCTGGTAACCGGCGTCAATCAACGCCTCGGCCTCGCGCTGCACGCGCACCTCGCCCAGGGGGTAGTAAGCGTGAACGATCATACAATGTCTTTTCATACTGGCTCCGGGGTGTTCATTTTCCAAACAGACGCAGTCCATAGTCCCCAATGGTCAGCGCGTCAATGTCGCCGGTGATGCTCAGGGCGCTGCGTGCTCCGTCCGGCCAGCGGCCCAGGCGTACCAGCGCCCCATCGCCGTCTTCGATCTGCGCCAGCAATGGCAACTCATCCTGAGGGGAGAACTGTGGCTGGTCGAGGTAAATAGAATAGCGTCGCCGGTCGCCGCCGACCTGGACGATGTAGCCCTGACGGCGCACAAAGTCGAGCAGCGCCGGAGGGCAGGTCGGGGATGCTCCAACGAAAGGGCGCCGCTCTGCCCGGACGGTGCAGCTTGTGCCCTCGACCCGCCGGTAGCCGTCGGCCCAGGGCCTGGTACTCTCGAGAACTTTTACCTGCCGCGCCAGGATGACTGTGCCCGGCGGGCCGGTGACAGAGATATGCCAGGCATCGCCGTCTTTCTCTTGCACGTTCACGGTGGCGGCGGCGCGCGCGCGCCACCAGGCGGCGATCTCGCTCAAGCGGGCCACCCACACCGGAGGCCTAAGCGCGCGGGCCCGGCTCAGCACGGCCGAGAGGCCGTCTGCGCCCCAGGCAATTCGTTCTGGGTGCAACTGAACGGTGAATAGCTCACCGCGCCGGTAGGTTTCGGACAGGATGGAGCACCAAGCGCTCTCGATCACCTCATTGATGGCGCCACCTGTCCGGCTGCCCAAGCGGTCAACCAGCATCTCGTCGTCGGGCAGAGAGACCGGGATCTCGACCAGCCGACCGTCGAACCGTGGCAGTGATGGTCGTTCGTTGGCGAGCCAGGGGGCGTAAAATGAAACGGCCCGTTCGTAGGCAGCGTGAGCGGAGGGAGCAAAGGCGCCAAAGTCGAGGACGTCCCACATAATGGGTTGATTGCTGACGTAGGAAAAGCCAGCCTCTTCGATAGCTGTGTATAGTTGCGCATCTCGTCGCAAGTAGGGGGAGCGGAAACCCAGAGTTTTCACACCGGCGGCGGCAAACAGCTCGCGTGCGCGACGTAGATGGTCCAATTGCTCGGCCAGCGACAGGCGCGCATAGTCCACGTGGGTGTAACCGTGCACGGCGAACTCGACATCTTTGCCCAGGTACTCGACGATCGTGACCGGGTTACGCTTCAGAACGACCGCGGTCAGGGCCAGGCTCGCGCCGCAGCCAAATTGGCTCAACGTCTGCACGAACAGGCGCAACGAGCGATCCATTTTCGCCGGCGTGAGACCATACCGGTTGGTTATGCTGTAGACGCGCTTCAACAGGGCATACGACCCCTTGGCCTGGGCGGCGAGAGTGACGGGATTTATTCTCATTCTAGTGACTCATCCAGAACGCGAACGACATAGTCGCCCACGGACATAAATCTGACTCGTGGAAAGGAGGCCACGTAAGCGAACAAATCCCGCGTGCGCTGTAACCAGGTCTCTTGATCCATTCTGTACAACAGGTTGCGGATCAGAAACCCGTGCGCCCGGATGTGGGCGGGTGCAAATTCGCGCAGCTGGAACGTTCGTTGGCGGCCCGACGTGAACTCGGTCGGGTGCGCCAGATAGACGATGGGCTTGCCGGTGCGCTTCGCTTCGGCGTACAACAACCTGAACAGCGCTTTTATAACAGAAAGCCCCAGGATATTCAAAGAAGCAGAGATAAAGGGGACGATTGCGGCCGAGATGGGTACTTGCCAGATGGGAAGCTCTCCCTTGCGAAAAGCGTTGCCGCGATGCGGGCGATATGGCCGGCGTGGAGCCAAGATCCATCCCGGGTTGATCAGATTGGAGCTGACAAAATCAACTCGCTGCGAGCAGACAGAACTATCCGCCCAATAGCCGTACTCGGCCAACAGCCTCAACGTGAGGGCCGAGGTCTTGACCCGCGGACTGCGAAAGACACGGATCGGATCACCGGTCAAACCCGCCAGCTTTTCCGTCGCTTGCCCGATGTAGGCGCGCTGCATAGCCTCGGGCATACGGTCGTAATTCTCTTCGTCTCCGTGGGTCAGCCCGTGGCAGCCGATCTCGTGGCCGGAGGCTCGTATCCGTTCCAGGGCGGCGGGGGTCGCCTGCTCGGCGTCGGCGGTGACAAAGAAGGTGGATTGAATATCTAATTCGTCGCACAGGTCGGTCGCTATCTCGAGAGATCGGAGCTTGTCCGCAACAGGTATGCGCGGGGATGGGTCAATGTCCCAGGTTATCAATACGGGCACTTGCTCGCTCATCCGCCGTTACTCTCCGCCCTGCTATCGTGTTCTGGAAATGACTATATTGTCCCAGTAAAGTGTCTTGTGAGCCGTGCTTTGATCGGTGTACAGTTTGAAACTGATCTGTGTCCCTCGATCCGCCGCGTTAGGATCGGACATTGTTCTGATGTTGTAGTTAGCCAACCACAACTCGCCGTCCAAGAACACCTCGACTAGGCCATTGTTGCTCGCGCTTCTAACGAAATGCTCCTCCAAATGAACCCATCGCCCGACTGGCACTTTTTTGGTTGATGTTTTTCCGTTAATGGTAGAGCCATTGAATTGCTGCCCTATGTGCAGGTATCCGCTTCCATAGATCAGTATTTGATTGTATTTTTCGTACCATCCTCCCTCTCTTCTTTCGACTATGTCGGTTAGCTCTATCCAGGGATCAATATCAACGTCGGCCGGAATGTAGAACCAGGCCGAGCGCCAGATCTCGTTCCCTCCAATGTTCCAGGTGCCGGCGCCGCCGGTTTTCCATCCTCCTTTGCGCATCTCTATCCGCCGGTCATAATCTCTGCCGGGATTGCCGGGCATGTTCACGTTCAGTTCGAGGTACTGGTTTCCATTCTGCGCCAGCAGCGGGTCGTTCCGCAAAGCGATCTGGGCATAGTCTGAGCAGTCGTGGTGGTTGCCCGCCTCCACGTAGCCAAAATAGGGACAATCGTCGGGCAAACACTCAAACCCGGGGTCCGGCTTGGAAATAGGCATGAACAGGTCGCTTTGGGTTTCGTAGTGGGAGGCCGCCCCGTCGCAGTTCGGGCGCGGTGGTTGGGTGATGGTCTCGAAATCTTCCGACCACAACACATTGGGCGCTTTGCCCACCAGGGGTAAAAAGATCGAGTATTCATCGTCATAAGTCACTATAATTTCCGCTGTGGATGCAGCCTTGATAGTCACGTCAAGCTCCAACAGGCCATCGGCTAACGTGTAGGCGTGGCTCGCGCCATCAACCGTCACCGATTGGATCGGTACGGCCCGGTCCTCCTCTTTTTGCAAATGGTAAAGCAGGCTGCCACCCGTCTCATTCTCCAGGATCAGGTGATTGGTGTACCACTGCACGGTGACGCTGCCGTCGTCGTTCCGTCTCTCCAGGTAAAGCCGCTTGATGATATGGTCCAGGCTGCGCCATTCCACCTCTCCCTCCAGGCCGTGGATGGCGTCCGCGATATCGTCGTAAGCCCCTATATCCGCCGGAGGGGCAAAATCCCACTCGTGACCGTAGATAAAGATTGGCTTGTCCCGGAAGAGATTGAAAGGGTAGGGGCTGGTGCTTTGCCAGTGACGGGTGACCAGGGCATAGTTGCCGTAATCCATTATGGCCGGGTACATCTCGAAATCCCAGGCTGTGCTGGTGGTCCCGCTCAGGGGCGTGTTTTGGGTGTTGAGCGTCGCCACATAGTTGAGTTTTTTGAGCAAGGGGAGTGTGCTCTCTCCCGCCAGTTTACAGGGAAAGACCATAACGCGTCCGTAAGGAACACCCGTCAATGTCTCGTGGATGTCCATCCGTTGCAGGGCCTGTTCCAGATCTGCTCGTTGCTCCTCCAGTAGGGTGCTGTCCGTGAACTCGGGGCAGGGATCGTGATTGTTGCCGTGTACGCCCAGCGAGTAGCGGTCGGGGTGAGCCAGGAACAGATCAATGACACCTTGCTCGGCCTGGTCATAGCAGTTGCCGGGTACGGTAGCGATGGTGGTGTGATAGTCGTGGGCTTCCAGATGGGTCAGCAGTTCGCTGTAATTCAGGTTTACGAACGGCTCTTGCAGGCAGGGGTCGTCAATGACCAAGTTGGCATAGTCGTGATCGTTGTGCCAGGCTTCGTCTCCGGCCGTGTAGCGCACAAAGGCCATCAAGGGCACCACTTCCATAAAATGGGCCTGCTCAAACTCAAAATAACCGTCCTGTGGCCAGGCTTCGTAGAGCGTATAAAATTGTCGCTCTTCCAAGTTGTGGAAATGAGCGCCGCCGTCCACAAAGATGCTTCCGGCTCCATCCTGGAAGCGGACAAAGACGGGGTAGGTCTGGCTGTAGGCATCGGTGGCCTCTACCAATACGTCCACGTGGGTCGCGCCAGAAGCCAGGGTCAGAGCGCGATCGTACTGGTCGTAGGGAGCGGTGATGGTAATACCGGACAGCTCGCGCAGGATTTCGGGATGATCGGCGCTCAACTGATAATCCCGGCTGGTATCCGTGGGGTAAGTGGCGCTCACGATCTCACCGTCGGTCAGTTCGTTGAGGTTGGCGGGATCGTCGTCGCTGTGCGCCCGCGTCACCAGGAGGTTGACGCCGTGCTGGTCAATGGCCGTCTCCAGAACGGCCAGCCCACCGGGGTCGAGATGGTCAGACAAAGTGGCGGCATCAATGCCGATAGCGGGATAGTACTGACCATCCTCGTCGCGCAAGAGATCATTGGTCAAAGAGGTAGAAGCCACATCAACGACCGCCCAGCGCAGGCCATAATACTCGGCCACTTTTTTGAAATTGACGTCGGTGTTGCGAGGGTTGGCAGCGTTGTACAGAAGCAGTGCATCGCTCAGATCGGTCATCGTCTGAGGTAATGGCGCTGATGAAGCCTGTATCGCAGCGAGCGCCAGTCCCAGGCAAACTCCGCCAAGCAAAGCGCCGAAAAGCAGGCTTTTGGTCCGAGACGTTTTTTGCAACATTATTCCCTCGCTCAGTTGTAACAAAAGTTCTTCCAGGCCCAAAGCAGATACCGGCACAGGGCCGTCCACTCGGCCTGAGGCTCCGTGCGAGGAGTTTCCCCGTATCCTATCACAACCAGCCAACGCCTTACCTCATCCAGCACGGCGTTGTCTTCAAACCGGCCCAGGAACAGCAGCGGCGCCAGGGCGAACACGATCAGGTTGGCCGTGACGGAAAAGTGAGACCAATAGCCCCTCGGCGGGAGGCGTCGCTGGCGCAAGTATTTGATGGCATTGATCAGTTTTTGATCCAGTGGGACGGGCAACGGCCACAGCCGGTAGAGGTTGTACGATTTTTGTACCTGGGGGTGGTTCAAGAACCGTTCGGGGAACTGAGCATAGGTCTCGAAAGTGATGCCGAGTTCCTCGGCCATGAGATGACGGAAGGTGGTGTCTACGACGCCGGCGACCTGGGGCCACAGACTGTTCAAGTCTTGGGGATACAGTTCCGGCGCGGGATGCAGCTTGAAGTGCGTCGCCCGCTCGACCAGAGTGGATAACTCGGTGCCCGGTGCCAGGTTGTTCAAAGCGGCGAAACGTCGCCCGCGCTCGGCGTAGGAGTAATGATACTCTCCCCACAGGAGTAAAAGGGCCTCGTTGCACGCCAAGATGAGCTTGTTGATCCAGCGGATGGTCTCTATCCGGTCTTTGGGGAGCGGCGCTGATCGGGGCGTGTAGGGCAAGGACTCGATCATCCGGTTAATGAGCAGCCTGATACCGGCCCGCACCGAAATCTGGCGCGGGTCAATGATCGGCCCGAGATTTAGCATCTCTCGTCCATAGAGAGTTTGTCCGCCGGTCTTGAGTTCGTACATGGCGATGGTCGGTGCGGCCCGGCCCAAAGAGAGGTTCTGCGATTGGTTCGTGCGCAGCCGGCCGGGGCGCATCCACGAGATGCTAGTCTCTACGCCCAACTCTGCCGTTAGTTGTCGTGACAAAGAGGCAAACAGTTTGCGGTAGCAAGGAGAGCGAGTGACGACGGCGATCTCGTAATCGCTGAGGGAGATGGAGCGCCCGTCGTCGAGCATGACGCTGCCTTCACCACGTCCAAAGCTGCCGTAGAGGATGATGGAGCGCGGCTCCAGGTGGTCGCGGATAGCATCCACAATCCGCGCCAGGTGGCGGGCGATGGTGCGGTCAATCTCTGGGTTGTCGTGTGCGGTATACTTACTCGCCATACGTAATTGTTCGCCTAGAACACGGATGAGCAGGATTCACGGACTGAATGTCAGGCCAAGAATCCGCTAATGCTGGAAATCCGTGTTATTTCCACAGCACGCGACCGTCCACGTAATCGGGCACAGGCAGCCCCAACGAATCGAGCAACGTGGGCAGCACGTCCACCAGTTCGACGTGCTCGCCTTCCACCAAAGGCCGGTCGCTGAGAAAGACCCCGTCCGAGCCGGGATGTTCGGGCAAGTAACCGTGCATTGACTTTTGCCTGTGCCCAAAGCCCCAGATCGTTTTGGAGAACATTGCCGGTTTGTCCAGGTAAAAGACCAGGTCGCCGTAGCGGTTGTCGGGCATCTGGAGGTGATAACGACGGTAGTGCTCGTCGGTCATGGTAAAACCGCCCTCCAGATCACTCAGAATACGCTCGACAGTGGTCCGTTCGCCGTCGTTGCGGAACCAAAAGCGGGCATAGTTGGCCTCGACCAGGTTGATAAAGTCGTGGATGTTACGCTCGTGGCGGCGAAAATGCTTGTGAATGTCCACCCGCTGCTCGACGCGGATGTGGCCGTGGTCAGACCAGACGAAAAAATCGAAATCCGGCGCCCGGCGACTATAAGCCTCGACCTTGGCCTCGACCAGGCGATCCAGTTCACGCATCCGGGCGATGGTCTCTGGACCATCCTGTCCATAGTAGTGAGAGTAATGGTCAATGCTTCCCAGGAAAAGATACGTCCAGGGCTGTATTTCGCCAAATTCATGTTCCCCGATCTGGACAAATTCGTCGCCAGCGCCTTTGCGCATGCCCACGATCTCGAACGAGACATTGTGCTGACGCAGGATGTCGAATGCGGTGGGATATGCCTTCAAATACCCCGGTTCCTCCCATGCGCGGTCCTCGACCACGTTAAAGCAAGGCCAATACTTGAGCGGCTGATTGACCAGCAGAGGGATGCCGAACCATGCCGTATTCTGGGGGCGGTACTGGCGCGTATACTTGTGCAGAAAATAGCGCGAGCCCAGATTATCCAGCAAACCAAGATATTTGAAAACCCGCGCCCACCCGAAGGGAGAATTTGCAGGATCATACTTCCAGACGAACCACTGCAAGTGCTTGTCCGGGTGAACGCCGCTGTACATAGAAGGGTGGCAGGTGATGGAATGACCCAACTCTGAGCGCATCCGCCGCTGGTGGGGAAGCGAGTTCAAGAAGGGCATATATTGCAAGCTCTCTGGTTTGAGGGCGTCGAAGAAAAAGGTCAGAACTGGTTTCATTTCAAAGCCAAAGTTTCCCCTACCATAAATCTCACAACCGCGATCCTGTCTATAACCTGTTGGGGCGACAGTCTCTCTTGGGGTGGAAAGAGACGCCACGCTATTTTTTTCCCTAACCCTCTGACTGTTTCGTTGTTTGCATTCCTGAGATGGTCCACCGCACGGAGAATAGGTGAAGGCCGGGATTCCTGGATATAGTTTGTCAGGGCGTCAAAGTCGAATAACGCATCAACTGCGTATTCCCGCTCAAAACAGGCTTTTTGGATTGCGCGCGGTTGTTCCTCGAGGATGCGATAGAATAATGACCAATCTCTGTATCCTCCCGAGCTTGTCGCGGGAGGAATGGAAAAAAGAGCAGGGAACCTGTTTCTAACCGTCGTCTTGAAAAGCGATTTAGAAAAGCGGTATTTGGCGGGCAGGCGGCGCACAAAGTCGAGGATGTCATTGTCTAGCCAGGGGTTGCGCACCTGGGCGACGCTGTTCATCACCAGGCGTAGCGGAAGCACTTCTCTAACCATACACTCTACGATGCGAAAGTAATCCATGCGCTCGTGCAAATCTACCAGGTCGCTCCTGGCGGACAAGCGGCGGAGCATCTCGTCGTCCAGGGCCGCCAGGTCTTTGTATCCCTGAGCCGAGAGCAACCTGGCCCAGACTGGTTGGTTGGCCATGCGGCCGATGCGCAACATGGAGAACATGTCGTATTCGTCTAGCGGCGTGGCGGCGTACCAGCCGAAAGGTTGGTCGCCCATGAGCATAGCGTCGAAACGGCCGCGCAGTTCCTCAAAGGCCAAACACTCATAGATGCGGTTGCGCATACCACCGAAAAACAGCGTCGAGTTGCGAACGTTGGGCCAGATATCGGTCGGGTCATAACGGAGAGACGAGAACGGCATCCCGACCATCTCGGCCAGTGTTTTGGCGATGCGATAGTCGCTGCCGGACACGTCGTCCACATAGTAGGAGTAAATCGGGAGCTTGTACCCAAGTTCCACGCAAGCCGCTAAAAGCGCCCTGGAATCGAACCCACCGCTCAACAGCAGAGTAACGTCGGGGCGATCTCTGAGTCGCCGTTCCACCGCCTGCAACAAGAGCGGGGCGAGTTGAGACTGGTAGGCTTCCACCCCCTGGTCCTCTTGGGCCTGTATGACGTAATCCCAATACCGCGTAACTTTTTTTCCCTTCGAGATTTGTAGCACCGAGCCGCCTTGCAGGTACTTGACGTCTTCCAGATAGGTATCATCGTTGTGCACGAACCCGCTGCTGAGCATTGCGGCGATGGCCGTGCGGTTCAGTTTTTTGGGAATGTGATCGGTTTGAGCAAACGACCGCAGGTCTGGCGAAAACGTGACGTATTCTCGGCCCACGTGGTACATCACCGGCCTGCTCGCCAGTCTATCGGTGACGACGTAGCTTTTTTGCCGGGTTTCGTCGTGGATGAACAGGGAGAAGGAGCCGTTCAGTTTAGCGAAGGAAGAAACTCCATCCTGGGTAAAGAGCCGGTGAACGTATTCCTCTACCGTCTCGCCCGGTTGGAGGTCGTTAAAGATTTCGCCAAACGTCATCACCGCTATGCCATCGGAGAACGTTTGCAGTGTTCCTCTCTGATTCCTGGTCGCGGCGGGATTGACCAGGCAGGTGAGACAGTTTTTTTGCGAGAAAGTAGCACCTATAGACGTATGCTCGCTGCGGGGCGGAGAGATGAATCTGTAGAATAGCGGTTCTATCTCTTCATTGGTACTTGCGCTTGTTCCAATTATACCGATGATGCCGAACATAAAGCCTCCCGGTCAAATGAGCCGGCGGGTTACGATTACATTGTCCGATATACTTTTATCACTTGATGGGCAATGGCAGTCCAAGAAAGCTCGTTTCTAGTTTTTTCCAGAGCCTGTTCCCCCATCCTGTGACGTGTTTTCCGGTCTCGCAATAGGGTAACCACCGCCTGGGCTAGAGCGTCGCTATCTCGGGGTGGCACCAGCAGACCATCCCGACCATGGGCTACCACCTCTGGAATACCACCAACTGTAGTAGCAACGACCGGCCTGCCGAAGGCGTAGGCCAGAGGGATCACACCACTCTGGGAGGCCTCAATATAGGGTAACACCACCACGCTGGCTTGTTGAAAGAGTCGGGGCACATCCTCGCGCGGAATGTACTTATTGAGCACTTCAAAACGCTCAGGATGCACCATCATAGCCCGATAACGGTCAAAATTCTCCCCTTGACCGGCAATGATGAAATGGGCCTGAGGGCAGGCAGCACTGATTATAGGTTCGGCAGCAATGAGGTACTCTAGCCCCTTGTAAGGCCAGATGCGCCCGAAGAAAAGGATAGTTCCCTCCCGCTCAGGCCAATCTTGATCATTCCACCGCTTGTAGAGAGAAAACTCGCCATGAGGAACAACAGTTATTCGCTCTGGGAACACAGCATGCCTTGCTAGCAGGGTATCCTTCACGAATTGGCTGTGAACGATCAGGTGTTGCGAACGCGGGATGGGCAAATCACGCACGCTTTGGGGGATATTGCGCTGCGAACGATCCCCTGCGTGCATCACCGGATCGTGAATGGTAGTCACCAGATTGCGAGGCCGCCAGGTCGCGAGTCCCAGGTTAAACCAGGGATTTACCGCCACGAGGTGAATCACGTCTGGCTGCAAGCGGTTGATGGTTCTCCACATCTGGGTTAACATTCTCAAGTTGCGTAATGAACGCAGACGCGGTTTATCAAAGTAGAACAAGCCAACATCGGACGATAATGCCCCCTCCACGACCTTGAAATCAGTTGGAACCAGTAAACTTGTCTGCACCTGTGTCGCCAAAGCATTGGCCAAAGAAATGGTATACTCGAAAAAATTAAAGTCAATTAATACCACGTGCATAGGTCACTAGCCTTGGAATGCCTGCACCAATTGACGTCCTGTGACTCGCCAATCGTAGACCTGCTCAACTTGACGACGGCCGTTGCCCGTTATACGTCGCCATAACTCGGGCTCACGCATTATGCGAACCGTTTGCGCGGCAAAGTCATCCACCGTGTCAGCGATGAGGATGTTTTCGTCGTGGGTCACTCGCAAGCCCTCACAGCCCAACGTGGTCGAAACGACGGGTCGGCCCAGCATCATAGACTCCAGGATCTTGACCCGGACGCCGCTGCCGGCCCGCAGGGGGACCAAGTTGAGACAGGAACGCTCGTAATAGGGCTGCACGCTATCCACGTAGCCGGTGACGGTGATACCATCTACTTCCTCTCCCAGGCGCAGCACTTCTCGGGGCGGGCTAGAGCCGACGATGAACAGGCGGACGTCGGGGACTTGGCGTTTGATCAAGGGGAAAATCTCGTGCCCCAGGAGCAGGGCGGCGTCAATGTTGGGACGGTAATACATCGAGCCAACGAGCATCAAATCACGGAATTTGTGCGGCGCGTTCAACGGCTCGAAAACGTCGGTGCTCAGCCCGGTGGGAACGGCGACGATATCGGCACACGGCGCGTCTTGGAGAAGAAGGGAACGATCCAGTTCTGAATTTACGATTGTCCTGTCGTAACGCCGGATATATTTGAGCGTGGCATGTTTTTGAAACAGCCAGTCACGGAAGAGCTTGAGCTTTTGATACACGTTGCGCTCAAACAGCATCATGCGCCGCCACTGCACGTAAGGTACATTGTGCAGGGCGAGGATTGTTTTGCCCTGGTACCCAGGAGCGATGGCGTCTATGTAGGGGGCCATAGTGCCGTGATGGACGTCTATCACGTCAAAGTGTTCGGCGGCCGTGATGTGGCGCAGCGCCTCGACCAACTCTTCGTAATAAAAAGTGAGGTTGCCAATCGGCTCTCCATTACACACGTAACGCAGCAGGTGGGGCAAAAACTTGATCTTGGAGCGTTTGTGCCAGGGGACCGCTTCGACTCGGGTGCAGTACCCGCCTTCCACCAATCTCTGAGCATTCTCGGTCTGCCGAGAGTTGGGACGTACCGGGCACAAAAGCACCACCTCGTGCTCCTGAGAGACGTATCTCATTTGATTGGAGACCCGTATCTTGGCCCCGGCGTCGGGCGGGTAAGGGACGTAATTGGTGAGTACTAGGACGCGCATAAGGTTTGTTTCTCCCGATTTCGACGCTGGTGGTCGGCCAGCGCCGCGTTGAGGTACGCTTCCACCTGGTCGCCTACTTTGTCCAACGCATAGCGCTCGCGCACGGTGGCGATGGCGGCGTGACGAATGTGGTCTCTTAGATCTTGATGCTGGACCAGATCAATCACTGCTTGTGCTATGGCTCGCGGGTCTTTTGGCGGGACCAGGAGACCATCGTGCCTATGCGTGATGATCTCGGCTGGGCCTCCATGATCGCTGGCAATGACACAGGCGCCTTGGGCCATTGCCTCGATACTGATGCCACCAAACGGCTCGACCCAGGTATATGGCATGAGCACTGCATCATAATGTTGATAGCGATTGATTAACTCCTCCTGAGGGAGTTTGCCAATGAATCGAACTTTTTGCTCCAGGTTCAGTGATGCCACCAACTCCCGGAGATGGCGCTCATACGAGGGGCCTCCTGCTCCCACAATGTCCAAGTGAGCGGGCTTGCCGAGTTCGGACGTCAACTCTTGATCGAGTAGAGCCACCGTCTGGATGGCATAGGGGATACCCTTTTCTTCGCTCAATCGCCCGGCATACAAGAGTTCTATGGTGGGGCGGTCCGCCGAGGGAGATGGTGTATCCAGAATGAAGTGAGTCTGCAAGCCCGCTGGGATGACAGAGATGTGTTCGGCCGGGAAGCCAGCTTTGACATAATGGTGCTTCAATACTGGATTGTTGGCAATGAAATAAGGGAACCGAATAGGGTCAAAGAGTTTGAGGCCGTGAACGAACAATCGGTAGCTTCGCTTACACCGATTTGGTTCCAGGCAAAGCACCCGATAATGTTGCAACAGCCAGTAATCGGCCAGTGCGAAAACGAGGGGTAAATCTAGGTCTTGAGCTGCGACCAGAGGACTGAGTGAAAGATGGCCCATATTCCACACGTATACAATATCGGGAGACAACGACTGTATCAATCGGCGAGCAATACCATAATCAATGCGGCTAATCAGCGCCCAATGGAGATGTTGCCAGCGCCGGTAAAGTGGGTGTTGGCTGACAGATTCGCGTATATGTAACAGACGGTATACGTTACCATCTACTCGTCTCTTGGGAATCTGCCAGTTACTGGTAAGTATTTGAACGTTGTAACCTCGCTTGATTAACTCGTCGGTTATGGCTTTGCATTCGAGACTATATCCACCCTTATAATGGGGATAGTAACGGTTAGACAGGACCAAGATTCTCTTTAGATTCTGAGATGCACCATTCGTCATCATTCTACCGCCTCACGAGACCTCGTATGCGTTTGCCCCACAACCATTCCAAACTATCCCAGATTGTGCGGATATCTTTGAATGTGATGATGGAAAACGAGAAACTGGCAACGACAAAGGCGAGCAGGAAAGGCAAGCGGGCGAGCCACGACTCGGGCCGGAGCCACCAAAAGATGCCGTAGAGTGCGCCAAAAACCAGGAAGGGTTTTACGTAATTCATCACCCGGGGCACGAGGTTGGTCTTGTGCAGAAACCAGACGTTGACCGGGTTCGTGACAATGCAACCCACCATTCCGGCCAACGTTGCCCCGAGAATACCGAATGGGGGAACCAGGGCCAGGTTGCCGAGCACCGTGGCGATGGTGTTCACCGTATTGGAAACCGGGGGCGCTTTGGAATTGCCCGCGGCCACAGCCGAGGTGCCCAGCACATCTCCGACCAGGTTAATCGCCGTGGAGAGCATCGCCAATGCAAAGACGGGGCCGACCTCCAGGTACTGTTCAGAATAGAACAGGAGGATGATCTCTTTCTGGAAAACGAGCACCAGCATTGAGCTCAGCGTCATCAGGAAAGCCACAGTACGCAGCATGGCGTTCATCATCCTCCGCCCGCGCCGCCAATCATCCTGGGCAAGCAAGGCGGATAGATTGGGAAAATAGACAGTGCGGACCGATTCGTACAATTGTCTGATCTTGGAAGGTATCTTGGTGGCAATTCCCAATAAGGCGACGTCGCTCGGGGTCATCACCGTGGCCACCACCAGTGTCCCGAACGAACCAAAGATAAAGGTCAGTATCGCGTTGATCTGCAGGGGCCAACTAAAGCGCAATAATTGGTGTAATGTAGTGGCGCGAAAAGAGACGCCCTTTTTGGTGGGGAGATAGAGGTAGAACAGCAGACCAGCCACCGCTATAGCGATCACCTGGGCCAATACCGCTCCCGCCATTCCCGCCTTGAACCAGACCAGGAAAACGATCAACAACACCATCTGCAGAATACCGGTGACTAGATCAATGAGTGCCATCTGCTTGAACCGGAAAAAGCCCTGCAACATCTTTTTCAAAACGGTCTGATAAGCTAACGCCAGCGCAAAGACCAGGATGAGGGGCGTCAGACCCTCCACGGGTTGCTCGCCAAACAACCCGTAAATCCAGCGCTGTGTGACCAAGAACAGCAGTGCGACCAGAACAACTGTCAATAAACGAAAGATAACCACCGTGTCAACGACGATATTTTGCTCCTCACCCTCCGCCTGGGTGATGGAGCGGAGCGCGGCTGTCCCTATTCTAAAACCACTGACCATCTCCAAAAACCTGGCAATGAGCTCGACCAGGATCGTGATGCCCAGATCGTGGCTCGATAGGTATACGGACAGTATCTTGGTGGCGACGATGCCGGAGGCGATCCTCACACCGGTGCCAAAGGTCGTGTACATCGTCCCGCCTACGAAACGAGACAACAGACTTTTACTATCCGTTGCTGTCATTTATTCTTCCATTCCATCGAGTCTATAAATCACTTCATTGACACCCAACATGACCCCTAAAACAGGTGTCCAGTACCAGGCCATAAACATAGGGCTAGCTATGCTGGCAATGAGAACAGTAACATAGCTTAAGGTGAAACCCAGAACAACCGCCATAAAGACTTTATCCTTAACTCTCTGCCAGAGACGATACCCCCGAAATAAAAACAGAGCCGAAAACCAAATAAAAGGGACAAAACCAGCAATTCCCAAATCCACCAGAATGAACAAGTAAGCATTATGCATATATCCAGTGAGATAATCCCCTTCTAGCCGAATTCTAGGGCGATAGTCGTTCCCTGGACCTATGCCGAATAGTGGATGTCGCTGGATCGAGATTCTCGCATATTTGTTTTCCAGTACACGCCACTGCCACGACGAGCTGTATTTTACCTCATCGCCGGTAAAAAGCGAAGCAGCTCTTAGGTAAAGTGCGTTGAAAATATCGCCCAGCTTGGGGAAATACATGCTTGAGAGGGGAATGACAACGGCGATGATCACTGTGACGGCGTATAAGAGTAAGAGTAGATTCTTACGTTGGTTTCTATTGCTGCGCAAGAATACGAAAGCGATAGATATAGCTATACCTACCCACGAACTCCGGTTGAAAGTAAAGGCCAGGGCAACGAATAAAAGACCAATGGCCAAGAATAGCAACCATTGCATCTGTCCTAGGTGCTCACGGGAAATGAAGAGGATAAGAGCTGGCATTAACATGACCAGAGTCAGAGACTGTCCGGGAGGCAAAACTCGAGTCACGCCGGCAAAGTCACTCTCAAACACCCCGGCGGTACCTACCTTACCAGGCAAGATCACCACCGAGTCACCCACGGCCTGCTGTACGATCATCATTACGGCCACTATGGTAGCGATCACAAGCATCCCTACCACCAATGTCATGAGCTGGCGGCGAGTTCTGACCAGATTGGTGACGGCGAAGAAAGCGAGATAGTTGAACAGAATGCGCCATTGATACTCTAGCAGATCAACGTCGGCGCCCAGGTTTAGCACCGCATTCAGCAAAGAGATAAAACTCGCTCCAAAAAAAAGAGCGATGGGTAGATCGAGTGGAGTTTTTACAAAAGGGCTCTTTTTATCTCCCAATGTCTGAACGATCACCAGGCCCAACAGGAAAATCAGGCACAATTCGATTGCGCTAAAGGCAAACCCGATGCTGATGGTAGGGATTTGGTTCTGAGCAAAGATGGACGAACTGGCCACGAGTGTCAGCAGGATCACCAACTCTGGCCTGGAAAACGAGAATAACAAGACAACCAGGCCACCCAGGGCCAACATCATCAAGTCCCAGGAGAGCTTTGTCGCCAAAAAACCAGAGATCAACCCCAGGACGACGACAGTTATCGCCAACGCTGGCAGTAACATAGAGCGCAGCAGCGCCACTACCATCTGCAGGTAGTAGCCCGACGGCCGGTCGAGCTTGACCGGCAATCTCAACCGCGGTGGTAAATTAGCCATCATTTGCGCTCTCGTACAACCCGAAGAAACAGGCCCGCCAGTCGTCGGGTGTTCTCCCGAACGTTAAACTCGCGCTCCACCAGCGATCGCCCGTTGACGGCTAACCGTCGCCGCAACTCGCTATTCTCCGCCAAGTGGATCAGCGCCGCCGCCAAGCCCTCCACATCCTCCTCCTCCACCAGCCAACCAGTCTCTCGGTGACGTACTAACTCTGGGATGCCCGATACGCGGGTGGAAACCACCGGCACTCCCGTCGCCAGGGCCTCCATCATCGCCACCGGTATGCCGTCGCGGTCCCCGTTCTCAGCTACCACGCAGGCCAGCGCAAACAGGTGACTCTGCCGCAACGCTTCATATACCCACGCTTGATCTCTGGCTCCGGCCAGCGTGATCACATCTTCCATCCCCAGATCGGCTATCAATTGCTCCAACGCTGCTCGTCGTCCCCCGCGACCGACGATCGTGCAGTGAAAATCCAACCCCCGATCTTTTAGCCGCCGACAAGCGCGGATCAGATACTCGTGCCCCTTCTTTTCGACCAGGCTGCCGATCGATAGTATGCGCAAGGTGGCATCCTCGGCCGGAATAGACGTCGTCTGGAAACGACCCAGGTCAATGCCGCAGTGGATCACCTCCACACGCTCCTCGGCGACCCGTGGGCACAACTCGACAATGACCCGCTTGTTATAGTCGGATATCGTCACCAACCGGTCGGACGCTCCGGCAATCAGACAGAGCAGGTCGTTTTCTGGAGAATAGATGTCGCAAGCGTGGGCAGTGACCGTGAGGGGCATATTGAGCAGTTGGCTCACCACCATCGCTGCCGCAGCCGACAGCCAGGCAAAATGAGCGTGGACCAACTGTATTTCCGAGTCTTGCAAATATCTGGTCAGGTACACCCCTTTCCAGAAAATGAGCAGCCGTTTGAACAGCCAGATAGATCTTGGCGCCGGTTGCGCCATCAGGCTCCACAATAACTTGCAATAGCGCCGGGGGTGCTTGAACAAAAAGTAGACCTGTGCCAACCACAGAGCCGGGCTGCACAGTCTAGGGGCGTAATGCACTTGGTGCATCAATGCTCGAGAGGTTGGGTGTACCGGCCCGGGCTTGGGCGGCAACAAAGAGCAGATTTGGAGCGACTCTCCTTGTTGCTGAACCTCTCGTATCTCTTCGGCTACAAAGGTCTCGGTCAGGTGGGGAAAGCGCAGCAGGATATAGGCGACTCTGAGGGTATACATAAGCCGGTCCCGCCTCGGTCTACCGTAGCTTGGATTTTCGTACAGCTGTGACAAAAATGATAGCGACAGTCGCTACAGTGACCCCGACCACCAACATTACCCAGGTCGGCAACCCGCCGCTGCTGGCGCCCGGCTCGCCGGGAGATGGCGTCGGTTGAGTGACCGTGCCATCACCTTCTCCAGCCTCGACGGTGACTGTAGCAGTGACCACCGGCGTCAACTCTGGCACGGCAGCAGCCATTTCTGAAACTATACCACTGTTGGTCAGGCCACGGGTGTCAATGGATTGGATGTCAACCTTATCCTCACCCTCGCGGACGAGAACCAAGTTTCCCGCCAGATTCCAATATCTTTGGCTCAGCGCATAAGCCGCCCATTCGAGTCCCTCGTCCGTCGTACCGGTGACGGCGAGAAGCGCTCGCTCCTCATTCCAAGGCGATGGGATCTCTTGAATGTAACCCAGGGAAAGATCGGGCGGCAGCCGCAGCAGCACCTCGCCTATCTGGTGCTCCACTTGGTCGGCACCAGGTACGAAAGGTTGGGGCAGCAGGGGGTTGATTTGCCGGATGAGAGAATTGGCGGAAGGGCGACCGATAGCAACGACGTGGTAACGGCTCAAGCTTTCTGCGTCAGGCGTTTCTTCTCTCAGTGACACGGTTGGCCGAAACCCGTCGCCAATCGCAGAGCTTCCCAGGACGTATGCTACCCGCAACATACTTTCCAATTCGGCCGCTTCTGGCAGGGAGGGAAGTGCAAATAGAACGTCGCTCAGGTCTGGCCGTGTATTGAACGGGAACGGGAAATAGTCCAGATCCAACACACTGGTGCCCTGCTCCCGATGTTCCAGGTGAAGCAACGAATCCTGAGAGACATTTAACCATACTTGCTCAACATCTATGCGCTCACATTGATCTTTGCTGACTTGCATCCAGGACTGGATAGAGATTTCGTTGCTGGTCCCGCGCTTGATACGAGAATCAGGCAAATCCAGCTCCAACACTCCCCCAATGGCATTACTCTCGTCGAGGGACACACTGGCCCAGGGAATATCGTTGAGGAGAACGGTCAAAGTTGATACCTGCTCGTCTACGGCCGCAGAGTGGCCAAAGAGCAGCCGGAAGTAAGCGCCGTCGGTGAGGGACCAACCCAGGGGCACGGGGAACCAATAAGTGAGCTCCTGACCGTACATGCCGTAGACAGTTCTGTCAGTATATCCTAGATCGGCCAGGGTATGCTCGCTTGAAATAGTCTCTGTCGGCGGGGGAGAATACCGAATTTCGCGTATCAGGCCGGCGGGGCCTTTCAGGTCTGGAAAACTAGTATCCAGGCTCAAAGATTGGGCCGCTTTGTAGACGGCCTCCTCGGTCGCGCCCGTGACCAGCAATGCAACCTTGTTGGAATCCCAAGGGGAGACTATTTCTTGCAAAACGCCATCCCCGTCCACCACCGGTCGCTCACCTTGCACAAAGAAATACTCTCCCTGACCAATAGATGTGGTCTGCCCTTCGCTGCCGGTAGGCCCAAGCTCTGTAGCCAGGTAGCTCGTGTTCCACAGTTCCTCGTTCTTACCTTGTAGGGCGGCCAAGTTCTCCAAGAGACCAGGTTGAGATGATTCCAGATCTGTGAGGCGCAACGTCAGGTAAAAGCGAGTTGCCGCCCCCGGTGAAAGTGGACCCAGTTGCCAGCGAACTTGATTGTCGCCGGCCTCGGTGCACGCGGGATCACATTCTACCATTTCGGTTCCCAACGGGCAATTATCAACCAGAACGAGTGACGTCAGGGAGATGGACGCCGTGTTGGTGACAGTGACCGTGTAACTGAACGTGTCGCCTGGGGCAATGAAGGCGGGCCCGCGCGTGCTCATAGACATTTCTCTGCGATGTATAGGTATGGGCAAGGCGACATTCTCCCCCAACCACGCAACTAACTCGTTACGGTCGGGCTGACCGATCACGAGCAGGTGCTCAGAGCCATTCAGCCCGCTGCTCACGTCCCTCAACCAACTCGCGTCGCTAGTGACGGCGATGTCTATCCCACTGGTCAGATCGCCTAATTTGGCCGCAATGCCGGCCGCCGCGCGTAATTCCACTTCAGAGGGCTGGGCTGGCAGGACAAAACGCACCTGGTCCGGTTCAAAAGAGCGTTGATAGAAAGGGCGGGGGTAATCGGACAAATCCAGCGTGTAGGGAGTCAGACTGTAGTTCAGGGAGAGTAAAGATTCAGGATAGACGATCAATTGCGCCTTGTGCAATACACCGCACAGAAAAGCGGCGTCCAGTTTCAGGCGAATGTTGTGGTAGGTGCTCGCTCCATCATTGAGCACGTTGGAGGGAATATCCACTCTTAGGTGAATGTGTTCCAGTGCGGGGGCGTCCAACGAGTATACTTGCAACAGTTGATCGTCGAGGTAAAACATCAAGTCGCCGAAAAATTGACGGGCTACTGTTCCCTCACCCTGCTCTGCTTCTGTGAAAAAGTAGCCGAGTTCAAAGTCGAGATAGCTTCCCTCTTCCACCAACCAATTACTGGGCAACCTGAACGAATACTGCGTGCTGCCCCACGGGCTGGATAACACTCTTTCTCCGTATCCCAGTTCCTCCAATGTAACGTGGAAGCTAGAGTGAACGTCAGATTGGGCTATGACTGTGTGAAAAGCCGGGGCTGCGACGGCTGTCCCTATAACGAGAGATAGAACCAAGGCCGCCGCTTTCCGCCAGACCCAGCGGCGAAAAGACCCGTTTGCTGTGTTCATTAGTGGCTTGCATCCTCGCCAAAAAGGTAGACTTTGCCATAGCCATGGCTGTTAACACTTTGTAAAGTGCTTTCCGCCCGGGCGACAAGTTCTTCGCGCTCAACACCGTTAAAGTTGTAGGTGACCACACTCGAAGTAGCGGTCAAATTCAGCTTCATACCGACTTGTTCTAATTCAAAGATGCTCCACTCCATCCTGGTGTGCAGTTTTTCCAGAATCTGCTCTGCGTCCGTCCCCGGTGTATCCGGGAAAAGCAAGGCAAATGTATCCCCCTCGAACCGGGCCACCAGGTCCTCCTCGCGCAAGTACTGCTTCAGAAAAAGGGCCACGCGACGCAACACACTATTTCTCAAGTGAGGCAGACGCATATCTTTGATCACGTCGAGACGATCAACCTTCATCAACGCCATAGAAAGAGGATAAGTGTGCCGTTTAGCCCGGCTCAACTCCTCGCCAAGCCGCTGTAAGAAATAATGCCGGTTGTAGATTCCGGTATCCTCGTCCGTGAAAGTAGCGCCGACGATTCCCTCTCTGGACGAGCTCAGATACTCTCGCACAAATACCAGCCCAACGCCTACCCCCGCGCCCAAGATGACGGCCAGCACGAGATTCTGTACCTGATCCGGCTTGGAGGGCGATGGAGGCGTATAGGCTGGGTCGAGAGGCTTCATATCGTAAACTTCACCCAGGTTGTCTATGTACTCGATTGTCTCCTGACCCACCATGTCGGCGCACGTTTTGGCAATTGCAGGATCGTCGCTTTCGACGATGATCTTGAGGATGTTGGTCGGAGACACCAATTCACTGCTGACCTCGAGATTCCTTCTCTGCTCTGTGGTCAGGTCCATCTTGGCGTAAACGGTTTTCACGATCGTATCACTGACAGCGATGTGGGCATACGTCGCCAGAATCGAGTCCCGCTTAGTCAACGTATCCAGACCTCTGATGACGTCGTCCACATTGCCAAAGGATGAACCAGGGCTGACGACGAAGGTAGCCACAGTACGGTAAATGGGCGTTTGGCTGTAGGTGAACACCAGCGCAGAACTCACCGAGATCAGCAATGCCGGCAGGATGAGCCACCAGCCTTTTAGTACCACTTTTAAGTAGTGCTCTAGTTCCATTGCGGTTACACCCAGCGCTTAACTGGCCCCCTCTCCGAAAAAGACTGCCGCCACCGTCCACCACAAAATCTTCCAATCCAGCGCCACACTCTGCCGCTCAACGTACTCTATATCATATTTTACTATAATGTCGAAACTAATGCCACTCCGCCCCCGCACCTGCGCCAACCCCGTGACGCCCGGCAATACCTCCAAACGCTCGTGGTGCCAGGGACGGTATTCCGCTACCTCCCACGGCACGTTGGGGCGCGGGCCGACCAGGCTCATCTCTCCTTTGAGCACGTTGATGAATTGGGGCAGTTCGTCCAGGCTCGTCTTGCGCAGGATGCGTCCCACCCGGGTGACCTGCGAGGTCCGAAATGGTTTGTAGACTTGGCCGTTCCCATTGTCTTCGGGCTGCGGGTTCACAAGAGCTTTCTTGAAAGCGCCGTGCAAGTTGCCATTCGCGCCGTTCTTACCGTTTTCACCAGCGCCGCCGATCTGACCGTTCACAAAGGCCTTCATAAAGGTGCGATGGAAACTATCGTCCAGGTCGTGCCGCATAGTGCGAAACTTGTACATGCGGAAAGGGCGTCCTCCCTTGCCAATGCGCTCCTGGATGAAGAAAGCCGGCCCCGGCGAATCCAGCCGTATGAGAAGCGCGCACAGGCCCATCAACGGAAGAACTAGGGGCAGGGCCAGTGTGCAAATGGTCAGGTCCATCACCCGCTTGGCGATTTGATATATCCTTCGGTACGGCAATACCTGTGGTCTGTTGACAATTACTAGTTCCATTCATCTCTCCTGTGCGATCCCTACGTTACATAGCTCCCTGTGGATACCTGCTGCGCCCGCGTCGAGCGTTCCATCTCCCTGTCTCTTTCCATTGCATCAATGGCCCTCTCTACCAGGTCGTCGAACGTCGTGCCATCGTCGGGAAAAGATACGGCGCCAATCTGTGGAGTGACCATCGTCTGCTCGGATAGAACCTGGCGCAACCGCTTGGACAGGCCAGATAGTTGCCCCGGCGCCACCTCTGGCAGTAGCACCAGAAAATGGTCGCCGTTTTGGGCGATAATGTTATAGTCTTCCAGCTCGTCGCATAGTGTCCTGGCAACGTCGGACATGACGTACCGTTTTATCATCGCCTGTTGAGCTTCTCGTACCATACGGTCCAGGGCGACCTGAATCGAATCCTCGTTGATCCCAATAGCTACCATGGTCAAGGGGCGCTGGTAATGTCGGGCTCTTTTCAGTTCCCGGTACATCTCGACCTGGCCGTCCGAGGATACCTCTGGCAGTCCATCGTCGCGCCCAATGGTGATGCGCGTTATCGCGCGCTCGAATTCGCCGATCCCATTGCTCACCCAACGAGCCAGAATGATCGCCACAGCAATGATGCAGACCTCGGTCACAGTCAGGGGGAGAGAGACGCCCCATATATCGGATTTTACCCACGTCTTGACCAGCAGGAACAACAGCGCGGACGCCGACAGAAAAGCCCACAGAGGAACCTCGCGCAAGCGGGGAGCGAGGATGGTGAGAATGACCACCAGCGGCACGAAAGTATAAGCCACGTCGGTGATATCCACCGGGTTGCTCAACCGCTCGATATTGAAAAAGAGGAACAGCCAAAAGACAAGTATGACTGTCAGATAACGCATCCGTTTCATAAAGTGTTCTTTTCGCCTCTCTCCTCTACATCATTCCCGCCCTGGCGCAGGCTAGTCAGTGACAACGCCAGGCGTACCGCCCTAAAAAGTACGTATATTCTAAGCAACGAGGATAATACGTGGGTATCAGAAAGCCTAAAAATATATTCAACTTTTACCGATTATTCGAAATTGGCGTGACCGCCAATTTTGCTTGGCCTGGATCGCCCAATCCAGGCCTCTGAGGGCTAAATTGCGTCGAATGTATCTGGTACGTTGCCGGATTTGGCAATCCGGGCCGGATTTGGCAATCCGGCGAGAGCATTTAGGGGCTTTTGATCAGATTCTTGGCGCCCTTTGTTTGCACCGCGGCTATTTTAGAGTAGGAGCAGGTTCTTGACAGCATGTAGAATCTGTGGTATTATATCGCTCGCGTTAGCACTCTCGTAAGTTGAGTGCTAACAAGGCGGATTGCCAAATTCAAATCAATCTTAATTTAGGAGGTAATGAGATGGCATTGAACATCAAACCGTTGGGTGATCGGGTAGTCGTGGAGCCACTGGAGGAGGAGACGGCGACCTTTGCCGGTGGCGAGTTGGTGCTCCCCGACACAGCCAAGGAAAAACCCCAGCAGGGCAAGGTGCTGGCCGTGGGGGCAGGTCGTCTTGACGAGGACGGCGAACGCATCCCGATGGAGGTCAAGGTTGGGGATACGGTCGTGTACGCCAAGTACGCTGGCACGGCGTTCAAGGCGGAGGGCGGCAAGGAGATTCTCTTCCTGAAAGAGAGCGACATCCTGGCCGTCCTGGGATAGTTGATAATCTGATTAGCAAGGAGAACAGAAAATGGCAAAGCAATTAGTTTTTAGTGAAGAAGCTCGTCGTTTCCTCAAGAACGGGATTGACATCCTGGCGAACGCCGTCGTCACCACGCTGGGGCCCAAGGGGCGCAACGTGGCGTTGGACAAGAAGTGGGGCGCTCCCACCATCACCCACGATGGTGTGACTGTCGCCAAAGAGATCGAGTTGGAAGACCCATTTGAGAATATGGGGGCGCAGTTGTTGAAGGAAGCAGCCACCAAGACGAACGACATCGCTGGCGATGGAACCACCACCGCCACTCTGCTGGCCCACACCATCATCACCGAGGGTATGAAGAACGTGGCCGCCGGCGCCAACTCGATGTTGCTCAAGCGCGGCATCCTGGCCGGTGCCGAGGCCGTGGTCCAGGCCATTGCCGAGCAGGCGATTGAGTTGAGCAGCAAGAACGAGATCGCCAACGTGGCCGCCATCTCGGCGCAGGACCGGGAGATTGGCGAGTTGATCGCCGAGGTGATGGAGAAAGTTGGCAAGGACGGCGTCATTACCGTCGAGGAGAGCAAGGGGCTAGAGTTCGAGACCGAGTACGTAGAGGGTATGCAGTTCGACCGGGGCTATATCTCCCCTTATTTCATCACCGACCCTGAGGCGATGGAATCGGTCATCGAGGAGCCTTATATCCTGATCCACGACAAAAAGATCTCGGCGGCCCAAGACCTGGTGCCCATTCTGGAAAAGCTGGTGCAAAAGGGAGCGCGCAACTTGGTCATCATCGCCGAGGACATTGACGGCGAGGCGTTGGCGACGCTGGTGTTGAACAAGCTGCGCGGTATGCTCAACTGCTTGGCGATCAAGGCCCCCGGGTTCGGCGACCGTCGCAAGGCCATGTTGCAAGACATCGCTGCTCTCACCGGTGGTCACGTCATCACCGAGGAAGAAGGGCGCAAGCTGGATAGCACTACCATCGCTGACCTGGGCCGGGCCGACAAGATCGTCTCCTCCAAGGACGACACCACCGTCGTAGGTGGTCGCGGCGAGGATGCCGAGATCAGGGGGCGTATGGAGCAGATCAAGGTCGAGATCGAAAAATCCACCTCGGACTATGACCGCGAAAAGTTGCAAGAGCGGCTAGCCAAGTTGGCCGGCGGCGTCGCCATCATCCGCGTTGGCGCAGCCACCGAGACCGAGCTGAAGGAAAAGAAGCACCGCGTCGAGGACGCGCTCTCGGCCACCCGCGCGGCGGTCGAGGAGGGGATCGTGGCCGGCGGCGGTGTGGCGCTGATCAACGCCGTCTCTGCGCTCGACGGGGTCAAGATGGCCTATCCCGACGAGCAGACGGGCGTCAAAATCCTGCGCACGGCGCTAGAGCTGCCTATGCGCAAGATCGCCGAGAACGCCGGCGAGGACGGGGCAGTGATTCTCGACACTGTGCGACGGATCCAAAAAGATAAAAAGAACGACAGGATCGGCTACGACGTGCTGCAGGGCGATTTTATGGATATGGTGGAAGCGGGCATCATTGACCCGGCCAAGGTGACCAAGGGGGCGCTCTCCAACGCGGCCTCCATCGCAGCCATGGTGCTCTCCACCGAGGCGCTGATCACCGACATTCCCGAAGAGACACCGCCCGCGCCGGCGATGCCTCCGGGAGGGGGCGGGATGTACTAGGCCGACACAGTCGGTTCGTGTGTAAACCCTTAGGGTCTTCCGAGACCCTAAGGGTTTTTGTGTTCCAACGTCTCTAGGAGCGTCGCGGGCAGTTCGTCTCGGTTCTGGCGCGTCACGGTGAGCACGGCCATCGCGCTCTTGGGCAATTTGAGTTGCGCCTGCGCCACCAGTTCGGGACGGACGACGACGAGGGCCAACGCGAACTCGGACTTGCGCAGCACGTCGAAGGCCCGTTGCCAACCCCACCCCTGTTCTATCTCCAGCGGCCCCAGTTCGTCCACCACGAGCAGGTCGCAGGGCGTGGCGCGGGTCAGAATCTCGTTCCCCCAGGCCAGGGTCTCGGGGCTGAAGCGAAAGCGCCCCTGGATCACGGCCGGGCTGACTTTGGGTTCGAGCGTCAGCCGGCGCACAGAGCCGCTGCGCACGTCGAGCACGTCCAGATTGTCGTCGGGGCGGCGCAGAGTGATGAGTCCGCCGCAAGTGTGTCCCCGGTTTTGCGCCAGGGCGACGGTCTTGCGGCAGACGATGCTCTTGCCCGCGCCCCGTTCGCCGGATAGGATGATGATGCGCTTGGCCATCTAGTCCTCGTATCCCGGGATCGGCCCGAACTGGTCCTCGATCTCCTCAGGCTCAAAAACCTCCAGCATACAGTCCCACCAACTCAGGCCGTCGGTCTTGCGGAACCTCCACCAGCGGATGTCCGGCCAAAAGTAACGCCAGCGCCACAGAGATTGTACCCGCTCCCACCCATAGTCGCTGGCGAGGGTGGTAAAATCCACATAGTAGCCCGCGGGGACGAGTTGTTTGAGTTCGCCTCCCTCGACCATGGCACGCCCATCTTGCTGGCGGGCGCTCAGATCCCACGTCGCTTCTCGCAAGGGTTCTCCCATACTTCCACCTTGCTCGGCGGCGCGGATAAAGACGCGCCAGTAGGTGACGTTGCCCACATCCTCCCGCACCAACTCTATCTTTGATGGTTTATCTTTGTAGGGTTCCTGATCCAGCCCGATGGCCCGGCCGCAGACGTGCCAACTCATACGGGAGTGACCCGAATAGGGGGTATAGTCCATCGGCAACTGGGCGATGTCGAGATGGGCCAAATAGTCCCACCCGGCTTCTTCGCTCACACGCCAGCGCAGGGCGTTAAAGCTTTCGTTCACCCGGTCGGAGAGAAACGGCTCATTCTCACCCTTACCCTCATTCTCCTCATCCTCGACGTTGAGCTCGACGCCGGGGATGCGAACCAGCTCGTAGGGGGGAGCGGCCGCGGGAGTCGGCTGCACCAGTTCCACGTAGAGAGATGGCTCGGTGGCCGGAGCGTCGGCCTGGGCCTGGGCCACGGCGCGAGGCGAGAGTGCCTGGCTCGTCCAGGCCAAGTCGTCCAGGGGGGCATCGGTGCTATAGACCTCGTGGAACAGCGCCCAGCCCGCCATACTGACGGCGATGAGGTGGCTGTGCGAGCCCCGTTCGTAGGCGTAGACGAGACTCTGGCCGTCCGGGGCCCAGGCCGGAGAGTCGCCGGCGCCAAAGAGTTCGGTCTGCGCCTGGTCGGCGGTCAGTGTGTCCCAATCGAAACTGGTGACCTGGACGTAGGGGTTGCCGCGCGGCCCGCTGATGTAGGCCAGTTGCGCGCCATCGGGCGACCAGGCCGGGTGATCCTCGTCCAGGTCGGGGCTGTTGGTGATGTTGATTATCTCGTCTCGCCCGACGAGGTAGAGGTAGATGTCCTTGTTTCCCTCGCGGAAGGAGGTGAAAGCGATGGCGCGGCTATCGGGCGACCAGGCCGGCTCATAGTCGGGAGCGCGGTCGCTGGTGATGCGCTTCAGCTCTCCTTCGGCGGTGCTCATCATATAGATGTCCAGGCTGCCCCGGCGGTAGGACTCGAAGGCGATCCAGCGGCCATCGGGCGACCAACTGGGATTGGCGTCAAAGCCGGGGGCGTGGGTCAGGCGGATCAGCGCGCCGCCGACCAGGTCCAAAAGATAGATGTCCCAGTTGTGGGCGCGATTGGAGGCAAAGGCGATATAGTTGCCGTCGGGAGACCAGGCCGGGTCACGCTCTTCGGCCGGGTCACAAGTCAGGCGCACCAGTTGCCGGTCGGTCTGGTTGAGGGCATAGATGTCCGAGTTACCGTCGCGCCGCAGGGTAAAGGCGATGGCCCCGCCGCTGCCAAAGGGGGTCGGTGTGGGGCCGGAGACGGGAGAGAGGTCGGGGTCCGCGGTGGCGGCCGGTTGGAGCGGCTCGATGCCGGCCGGCAGCGAGGCGGCCTGGTACAGCGCGACGACCAGCAGCGCCAGGACGATCAGGTTTCCCAGGATGAGCAGCACCAATAGCCGCACGCCGCGCGGTTGCAGCGTGAGGGGCTGCCCGATCTCGTCCGGCCGGCGCAGCCAGGCGAGCGCGCGCACGATGGGTGCCCAGGTGCGGACGACGAGGCGGCGTGAGCGGGCAAAGAGTTCGCCCAGTCGCCCCCGGCGGCTTTGTTCCGCTCCCGTTGATGGTTCTAGCTCGGTCCAGGTTTCCCCTGGCTGCGCCTCGTCGCTCATAGTGAGTCAAGTATACGCTGACTGGGGGGCTTGTCAAGCCTGTGTTTCTCACACTTGTCGCTTTTGACGCCTTTGGGCCTGGGTCTGATGATCCGGACTGAGCAAGATGGGAGGTTTTTCCCCTGGGCAAGGTCGCTTTGCTAGCAGGCCGGAACCAAATGGGATTTTTGAACCGCAAGACGCAAAGAACGTATCCTCTCAATAACCTGGGGTTTTAAAGGCAAGAAACCAGGTTTTTTTGAAAAACCTGGTTTCTTTCCCCGAACTATTGAGATGATACCAAAGAACGCCTTTTTTGACCCTCTTTGCGCGCTTTGCGGTAAGATGTGGCTAACAGGCCCCCTCGATTTGCACAGAATCCAGATACCAGTATACTAGAACAGAAACACCTCACCCTCTCATAGAGGTTGGCAGCGCAGTGTGAGAACTGTTCGTAGGAGGCAAACCGATGCCCACTGATTCTACCACATCCCAGGGTGACGAGTTCGAGCGCCAGGTCAAGAGGTTGCTGGAGCTGCACGGCTTCCAGGTGGAACGCAATCGCTACAAGGCGGGCCGGCAGACTGATCTGATCGCCAAAAGGGAGGTCTATCCGGCCAGGCTCGCCTTCCTGGTCGAGTGCAAGGATCACCGCTCGCCGGTCGGGATGAACGTCGTGACCGATATGCACGCCCGCGTGGACGGTGTGCGGCGGACGGAGAACGCGGATGCGCGCGGCTGGATCGTCGCAGCGGGTGAGTTTGCGATGAACGCACGCCAGCACGCCGACTCGTTGGGCATCACGTGCAGCACCTATGCCGAGCTTGAGCGGGAGTTGATCAACTTTAGCGCCTACCTGCATGCCCTCATCCAAGCCTACGAGAGCGAGGGCCTGGAGCGGGACAGCCCGATCACCAGGTTGTGGGTGGAGCCGGAGGTGGTCGAGAACAAGACCGGGCGGCGGCTGTCCTTGAACGAACTGGCCCGCGAGTGGCTGGCCGATCCAGCCTCCAATCACCTGACGCTGCTGGGGGATTACGGCACCGGCAAGACCTGGTTCACCATCAAGTGGGCGGCGGAGTTGGCCCGGGCGCACCTGGACGATCCGACGGCCATCGTCCCCGTGCGCATCGAGCTAAAGGAATACAGCCGCGCGCTCGATTTCCAGACCATGATCATCAATCACGTCTCGCGCTACGGTATCCCCGCCTCATCTTTTGCCGCCTTTGAGCACCTGTGGCGCGCGGGCCATATCCTGCTCATCCTGGACGCTTTCGACGAGATGGCGACCCAGGTGGATGCCGAGGTCACGCGCCGCAACTTTGACGAACTGAACCGGGCGTTGGAGAACAATCCTCGCGCGCGCATGCTGCTGACCTGCCGCACCCACTACTTTCGCGACCGCCCCGAGGTCGAAGAGATATTGGAACGGCGGGCGGAAGAGTTCGGCGGCACTGAGCTCTATCAGGCCATCGTGAGGCGGCCCAACTACCGCGTTGCGTTCCTGCAAGAGTTCGACGAGCCGCGCATTCAGCAATATCTACAAAAGGCGTGCGGTCAGAGCTACGAACAAGACCGCCAGACCATCCGGACTATCTATGACCTGGAGGAGCTGGCGCGCCGGCCGGTGCTCCTGGATATGGTGGTCAAGAGCCTGCCGCAGTTGCGCGCCGAGGGGGAGGCGGGCCGGCGCGTGACGGCTGCGGATCTTTACCAGGTTTACACTCGCTTCTGGACCGAGCGGGACGACTGGCGCACGAGCCTCACGCGGGAGGGCAAGCGGACCTTTGCCCAGGAGCTGGCGCGCCGGCTGTGGCTGGAGCAGAGAACCGGCCTGCATTGGGGCGAGCTGCGCGAGGTGACGCAGGCCCATTTCAAGGAGCGACTGGCTCTCAGCCGCGAGCTGGAATACGCCGAGCACGAGGTGCGCACGGCTTCGTTCCTGACCCGCGATGCGGAAGGCAACTATGGCTTTGCCCACCGCTCGTTCCTCGAGTTCTTTGTCGCCCAATGGCTGGCGCCTCGCCTGCTGGACTCGAGCGCGCCGGAGATGCGCCTCAACGAGGAGATCCGCGGCTTTGTGCACGGGTTGCTGGCCGGGGTGGACTGGAAGCCCTCACTGCCACCAGAGGGAGTGGATGCGCCCGAAGGGATGGTCCGGGTTGCGCCGGGACCGTTCATCTACGGCGAGGGCGAGGGGACGCGCGTGCTGCGGCTGGAGCGGGGCTTTTTCGTTGCCCGCACGCCGGTGACCAACTCCGAGTACGCCCGCTTCGTAGCGGCGACTGATCGCGAGCCGCCGCAGCACTGGAAGGGCAGGGCCCCGCCCGAGGAAATCGCCGACCACCCGGTGGTCTACGTCACCTGGCGCGACGCGGTGGCCTACGCCGGGTGGGCCGGGATGCGCTTGCCCAGCGAGGAGCAGTGGGAGAAGGCGGCGCGGGGGATTGACGGGCGGGAGTACCCCTGGGGCGAGTGGGAGGAGAACCGCTGCAACACGAGCGAAGCCGGCATTCTCACCACCACTCCGGTGGGCCGATACTCGCCGGATGGGGACAGTCCCTACGGTTGTGTGGATATGGCTGGCAACGTCTGGGAATGGATGGCCAGCGAGTGGGAGCCGGGCAGCAGTCACCGCGTGGTGCGCGGCGGCTCGTGGGTCGGCGATCGCGACCTCGGGCGCTGCGCGGTTCGCAACGGGGGCAATCCAGGCGACTCGTACGACTTCCGCGGGTTTCGGTGCGTCTCCCCCGTCTCTCTCTTGTTCTGATTGCTGATCTTCTGGCTTCTGGTTTCTGGCTACTGAAAGGGGGGTCTGGGGGGAACCCCCAGGAGCATAATCCGCGTGCAGCGCGGTCGCTGGCGGCCCAAATCACGCATTACGGTTCACGTTTTACGCTATGGATGGTGGTAACTGCTCAGCCTGTCATTGCGAGCCGCGCTTTTTGCGGCAGCCTGCCCAGAGCGTAGCGAAGGGAAGCAATCTCCAATTCCCTAGGTGGGGATTGCTTCGTCGCCACCCGCCACGCTTCGCTCGCGGCTTCGGCTCCTCGCAATGACAGGAGAGAACTGCCCTGGCTGAGCAATTACGGATGGTGTACCCTTTGAGTATTGGTAAGCGTGAAGGCAGCAATTTGAACCGCCAAGACGCGAAGGACGCGAAGAAAAAATAAGAAACTTGGTGTTCTTTGCGCCTTTGCGGTGAATTTCCCGCCCGCACGGGACTACCAACACTCCACGAGGAGGCTAGTAAGCCGTGAAAACCTACAAGAACCTCTACCCGCAAATCTGTGCTTTTGAAAACCTCCACCTGGCCTACTGCAAGGCCCGGCTGGGCAAGCGCGGGCGGGAGCCGGCCGCCTCCTTCGAGTTCGACCTGGAGGCCAACCTCATCCAGCTCCAGCGGGAGCTGCTCGAAAAAACCTACCGCCCCGGCCCATATCACTCCTTCTACATCCACGACCCCAAGCGCCGCCTCATCTCTGCCGCCCCCTTCCGCGACCGGGTCGCCCACCACGCCCTGTGCAATCTCGTCGAGCCGCTCTTCGAGCGCCGCTTCATCTTTGATTCTTACGCCAACCGGGTGGGCAAGGGCACTCACAAAGCGCTCGACCGCTGCCAGCAATTCGCCCGCCGCTTTCGCTACGTGCTCCCCCTCGACGTGCGTCAGTTCTTCCCCAGCGTGGACTTGGGCCTCCTGCGGCAGGCGCTCGCCCGCGTCATCGCCGACCCCGACGTGCTGTGGTTGATAGACCTCATCCTGGCCAGCGGCGCTCCCGTGCTCCGCGACGAGTACCAAATGGTCTACTTTCCCGGCGACGACCTGTTTGCCGCCGAGCGCCCACGGGGCTTGCCGATAGGCAACCTCACCAGTCAGTTTTGGGCTAACTGCTACCTGGATCCATTCGACCACTTTGTCAAGCGGGAACTGCGTTGCGGTAAGCAACGCGGCGGCTATCTGCGCTACGTGGACGATTTCCTACTCTTTGCCGACGACAAGCCCACGCTGTGGGCCTGGCGAGATGCGGTCGTGGAGCGGCTGACCGGTTTGCGGCTCACGATCCACGAGGGACGCGCCCACCCCCAACCCGTGACCGAGGGCATTCCCTTTCTGGGGTTCGTCGTCTTTCCCACCCATCGCAGGCTCAAGCGGCGCAACGTGATCAAATACCGCCGCCGGCTCAAGGGGCTGCTGGCCGCCTACCGGGCCGGAGACGTCCCCACTGACCGGATATCGGCTTCGGTGCTCGGTTGGATCAATCACGCCCGCTACGGCGATACCTGGGGACTGCGCGGGGATGTGCTCGAGTCCGTCGTGCTCTAATCACTCAAGAGTAGGTTGTCAGGAGGTGAAAGTTGAAACAATCCCCCATCTTTGTCCGTACCTATGACCTGCTGCTGTGGCTGGTTCCCCGCACGACCCAGTTCCCCCGCGAGCAGCGCTTTGTTCTGGGCAAGGCGGTGCAAGAGACCGCGCTCCGTTTCCAGGAAGCGTTGATCGAGGCTGCGTTAGGGAGCAGGCAGGGCCAGCAGCAGGCGCTGGCCCGCGCCGACGTGGATCTGGCCAAGCTGCGCTTCTACCTGCGCTTGTGCCAGGACCTGCAGCTCATCACCTTGCGCCAGTACCACCACGCGGCCCAGATGGTGACCGAGGTCGGGCGGCTGCTGGGAGGCTGGCGCAAAAAGACCGTTGGCACGTAGGGGCGACCACGAGGGTCGCCCTTTGTGCGGGGGCAGGCTGGAGGAGACACCGCGTGGTGCGCGGCGGCTCGTGGAACAACAATCGCAACAACGGGCGCTGCGCGGTTCGCAACAGGAACAATCCAGACAACTCGAACAACAACAACGGGTTTCGGTGCGTCTCCCACGCCTTTCTGCGCATGCCGGCAATGCCACGGGTCGCGCGGTGGCGCACAGCCTATCGCGCTGACGCGGGCCGAGGCTTTGAGAGACGGCGCGGCCTGTCCCTGGCCGGCGTTTGTGCAAAGCGCCGGGCGAATATATAATGGCCCTGGCGCCAGTGGTAGCCTGCCTTGCCAGGCGACGCTCGCGGCAGGGCCACCGCCCCTTACTTCTCAGGAGGGACCGATGCGTAAAGTTGCCATCTCGATGCTGGTTCTGCTCTCGCTCCTGCTCGCGTGGAGCCTGGTCCTGGCTCAGACTCTCGCGCCGCCTTCTCCTCTGCCCACCCCCACGCTAACGTCTACGCCAGAAGTAACCTTGCCCGGCTCGATCGGCGAGTGGTGGAAACCAGTGGCCCTATGGTATACCCGCTATGGCTTCTGGCCCACCGTTGGATTGATCCTGTTGCTGCTCTTTCTCGCGTTTCTCTGGAAGGTCGGTGGGCAGGTGGCCGACGAAGAGGCAAAGGGCATCGCCACCCGATTGCGCCAAGGGGCCAGGAGCATCTTGTACCGCGCGACCCGGCGGCTCAAGCCAGAAGAACGAGCCATCATCCGCAACGTCTGCGCCGCCTGCGAACAACTTGATCTGAAGGGCCTGGTCAAAGAAGAGATAATCTACGTCTCGCTGGAGAGCGTCTACGTTCCTCTCACCACCCGGGGAGGCAAAGAACCCGGCGACCTCACGGCGGGAATGTCGCTGCTCCGCGCTGCCGAGGGCGCCGGAGAGGTGCCCCTCACCGACCTGGTTGCTGCCCACCGCTGCCTGGTGCTGGTGGGCGAGGCCGGCTCCGGCAAGACCACCTTCCTCCAGTACGTAGCCCTCGCCGCGGCCGACGCCTACGCCAGCCGCAAGCCGGGCAAGGATGGCTGGCTTCCCCACCCGGTGCCGCTGCCCATTCTCCTTCCCCTCCACGACCTGGGCCGCCACCTGACCAGGCAGGAGCCGACCGAGACCGTGGCGCCCCGTCACCACCTGCTACGTGACTATCTCGTTTCTTCCTTGAGTGATTTGAACGTGCCCGCGGACTGGATTACGCAAAGACTTGAGGCGGGCGACGTCCTGCTTCTCCTAGACGGGTTGGACGAGGTGGCCCGCTTCGAGGACCGCCGCTTCATCGCCGACCTTGTCACCCGCTTTGCCTCTTTCTATGACCGCTGCCGGGTCATCGTCACCACCCGTCCCCAGGGGTACGAGGGGGCGGCCCAACTGGGCGGGGATTTCACCCGGCGGAAGATCAACCCCCTGCGGTGGCCGGAGGACATCCGCACCTTTATCCTCCAATGGAACGAGACCATCGCCCGCAGGGTGGAAATGAACATCAGAGCCAGGGAGAAACCAGGCGCAGCTCTGCCGTCGCGCCGTCGTGCACGCCCTCCAGAGCAGGAGAGACCCCTGTCACCGCAGGCCCGGCGGCGGGCGCGCGAACAGGCCGAGAATCTGCTGGCCCGTCTGGAGGCCGCTCCCAACGTCCGCGACCTGGCGGACAACCCCCTTCTCCTGACGGTGATGACCATTGTTCACTACAATGTCGGCGACCTGCCGGAGCGCCGGGCCGAGCTGTACGACGCGGCCACGGCTCTCCTCCTGGGCTGGGACAAGCGTATGGGGCGGCGCGCCCTGGCCCCTCCCCCCTGGCTGGACGAGCTCTCCCCCGCCCTGCGCCGCCTGCCCCTGGAGGCACTGGCCCTCGACTTTCAGGAACAGAGAGTGAGGGAGCGGTCACGTGATGAAACGGCCTCCTTCCTGGCCCAGGGGAAGGGATTCCTGGTCGGGCGGGGAGAGGAGGCCGAGGAGGCCGCCCGTGCGCGAGCTGAGGAGTACCTCACCTGGGTCACCGACCGCACTTATGTACTCCAGGACATTGGCGGAGTGATCCGCTTCTACCGCAAGCCTTTCCAGGAATACCTGGCCGCTCGCGAATTGGCCCGCAAGCCGGACTTGCGAGACCGCGTGCACCAGATCTTGAAAGAGGACTGGAGTGACCGTTGGTGGGACGAGACGCTGCTCCTGACCGTTGGCCAACTGATCACCGACGCTCCCCAGAAGGCCAATGATTTGCTGACCTCCATCCGCGAACTGGCAAGTCCCCCACAGGCCCCTCATTACAACGCCGCCTTCGTCGCTCGCGCCCTGGCGGACGTCCCGGAGGGGTTGCTCGGTCACGTGTGGCAGGTCAAGGAGAGCGTGGTCGAGCGCTTGGCCGAGGCCGTCGCCGGGGTGGAGCCGGACTTTACCCCCCTGGCCCGATTAGAGGCCGGCGTGGCCCTGGGCGCGCTAAAAGACCCACGACCGGGAACCGGTGTCGTTCCAGGAAAAGATCCTTCCGTACCGGACCTCGTCTGGGTGCAAGTACCTGCCGGTCCATTCCTGATGGGCTCCACCGACGAGGAGGTTGAGCGGTGGAAAGAGTGGACGCGGCAGCGGGTGGAGGACGGCGCCTACAAGGCCGAAGAGTTGATCCAAGAGCAAGTGCTGGAAATCCTCATGGCCTGGCTAGAGGGGGAACGAGGACAACATTCGTTGGAGATACCCGCCTTCCTGATCAGCCACTACCCTGTGACCAATGCCCAATACCAATGCTTTATGGAAGCTGATGGTTACTACGATCCGGTTTGGTGGGGCGGTGAAGGGAGCCACGCCTGGGCCTGGCGCACGGGCAAGCCCCGCCTGGAGTGGCAGCGCACTGACCGGCCCGACTTTTGGCACGCTCCCCGCTTCAGCGGCCCTAACCAGCCGGTGGTGGGGGTTACCTGGCACGAAGCGCTGGCCTTCTGTCGCTGGTTGACGGAGCAACTGAGAACAGGGGATGGGGAGTTGCGGGTCTGGCGCGACGGCAGACTCGAGACTTGTGACTTGCCGCCCGAGACTTTGACCGTGCGCTTGCCGAGCGAGGCCGAGTGGGAGAAAGCAGCTCGGGGGACTGAAGGGTGGACCTGGCCCTGGGGGAATGAGTGGGATGAGACGCGGGCCAACACGAGCGAAGGCGACCTGGGGCAGCCTTCGCCGGTGGGTATCCTGCCGGCGGGTGACAGCCCCTATGGCCTGGCCGATACGGTGGGGAACGTCTGGGAGTGGACGTCTAGCCTGTGGGGGCCGGATTGGCGCCGCCCTGCTTTCGGCTACCCCTACCGGCCGGACGATGGGAGGGAGGATGTTTCTCCGGGCGACGAGGTGCCCCGCGTGGTGCGCGGCGGCTCGTGGTTCTGCAATCGCGACCTCGGGCGCTGCGCGGTTCGCCTCAGGCTCAATCCTGACCTCTCGTACAGCCACTACGGCCTCGGGTTTCGGTGCGTCTCCCCCGTCTCTCTCTTGTTCTGATTGCTGGTTTCTGGCTGCTGATTTCTGTAATGCTGGGTTCTGAGGGGGGAGTCCAGAGGGGGGAAACCCCCCTCTGGCCGCGCGCAGCGCGGTCGCCGGCGGCGGCGCCAGACCTCCGAGGTCATAGCTCAATCAAGACCTCGGAGGTCTGAATTGGTACTTGCCCAATACCATCCCCGTGGGATCGATCTCGCCCAGAACTCGCCGCTCCTCCTCCGTCGGCGGCTGGGTCACGGGCAGCTCGGCGGGGATCAGGATCTCGAACTCGCTGTTGGCCTGCACCTCGTCTGCGGTGACGCCGGGGTGCAGGCTGAGCAGCTCGAGCCGTTTGGTCTCCTCGTCAAAGCCATACACGCCCAGTTGAGTGATGACCCGGTACGGCCCGCAGCCCGCCGGCAACCCGGCCTTTTCCCGCTCGCCCGGCCCGCCCAGCCAGCCCGGCGTGGTGATAAAATCGAGCTCGTTCACAAAGGTGCGCCGGCTCTGGTTGCGCATGATGTAGAGCGTGCGCCAGCAGAACGATCCCACGTCATTGGCCCCGCCCGAGCCGGGCAACCGCACCTTGGGCCGCTCCCAAGCGCCGATGACGGTGGTGTTGAGGTTGCCGTAGGCGTCCATGGCCGCCGCGCCCAGAAAACCATAGTCAATGTAACCCGCCTGCGCCGCCGCCATCACGTCGTGCATCGAGGAGGCGGCCACCGCCTTGTGAAAGGTGCGCGAGTCGCCCACCGAGATGGGCAGCACCGGCACCTGCGGCCCCACTCCGCCGGCCTCGAAAATGATCAGGATGTGGGGCGCGTGGGTGCGCTGGGCCAGCATGGTGGCGATCATGGGCAGGCCCGTGCCGACAAAGACGGCCCGGTTGTCCTCCAGCAGCCGGGAAGCGACGCAGGCCAGCAGTTCGGCCAGGCTGTAGTCGTTTGAATGGTTCATCGTCGCGCCTCCATTTCCGCTTGGCCGTTGACCATCGGTGCTCGCAATTGCTCGATCCGTTTGAGCTGGGCCAGGGTGCGCAGCCCGCCGATCTTTTCCAGGTAGGCGTCGAAATCGGGGACGCCAAACACATACTTTTCAAAGTAGGCTTGCGCCCCCTCGGCGGTTTTGGACAGAGTCAGCCATTCCTGGATGTGCGCCTCGTCGAAAAAGTAGCGGTAGGGCATCAGCGTGGGATGCGCGCCGTAGGGCACCTCGCAGACGGCGTCCACCACGTAAAAGGGGATGGCGGTGCGGTCCGGCTCGCGGCGGATCTCTTCCTCGGCCACGATTTCCTCGGTGGTGACGATCACCCGCCGGGCGGCGCGGGCCAGCTCGAAATCCTCCACCAGGATGCCGTCAATCTGGGCGTTGCCGTACCGGTCGCAGCGCGGGACGTGAAAGAGCGCCACGTCGGGATAGGCGGCCGGCAGCAGCGTCACCGGCTTGCCGCTCCAGGGGTCGCGCACCTGCTTGGCCGAGCTTTTTCCAAAGGTGTCGCTGCCCATCAGATTGCGGACGGGGATGAAGGGGATGCCCATCATGCCGGCCAGAAAGCGCCACTGGTAGCCGCCGTTGGAGATTTCGGCCACCACCTTGACCTGGCCGCTCTCCACCGCCCGCCGCCCGGCCGGCGAAAGCCCCCGCAGCTCGTGCCCAAAGGAGTAGGCGCACTCGACCTTGGCCACGCAGCCGGCGCCGATGAGCACGTCGATGTCGTGCACGGCCGTCTTGCCGGCGATGGCCAGGTCGCGCCGCCCCTGGCGGATGATCTCGTAGACCAGCGCCATCGGCACGCGGATGTGCCCAAAGCCGCCGAGGGCCAGGTAGTCGCCGTCGCGCACAAAGCGGGCCACGGCCTCTTGCACGCTCATCTGTTTGTCCACCAGGCCGCGCGGTTTGTTCTCGCGCACCCAGGCGCGGTTCTCGTCCGGGTCGCGCCAGCCCAAGAGCTCGCCCTGGCCCTCGGCCAGGATTTCGATTACATCTGACATAATTTACTCCCTCCCTAACCCGGAACCAAAAGGGACACAGAGTTACACCGAGGCTTCTCAGAGAAGCACAGAGGTTCTTTTATCTCTGTTCTCCGTAAAGCTCTGTGCCTTCTCTGTGTAAGCCTTGTTTTGACCAACGTAAAGACTGCACTGTCGAGACCTCACGCGCCCCGCAGCCCCATGATCTCGCGCGCCTCGTCGGGAGTGGCCGGCTCGCGGCCCAGCACCTGCGCCACCCGCACCGCCCACTCGACCAGCTCGTAGCTGCCCTCGACCATCCCGCCGTCGGGCGCGCGCTCGCGGATGGCGTCGGATGTGGACCATCGCCGCCCTCGCATGATACCCCCGATACGCTTCCTCGGCAAACTCGGCCGGCGTGTAGGGCGCGGCAGGGTTGTGTTCCTTGGTCGTGCCCGAGCCGGACAGCGCCGCAATTCCCGTTTTGAAGCCGCACCGCCCCCCTTTCCGCGAAAAACAGCCCTTTTCTTGCTGCATTGCAGGGTAAGCCCGATATCGGGTGCTGCTCTGTAGCACGGGCACTTCCCACCCTTCCCAACCCACGCGAACTGATGTATAATCCCTCGTGACCCGAAACAACCACACCCAAGGAGCAACAAAACCTAATGAGCAAGCGACTACGCATTCTGATCGCCAAGCCCGGCCTCGACGGCCACGACCGGGGGGCCAAGGTCATCGCCCGCGCGCTGCGGGACGCCGGGATGGAGGTCATCTACACGGGGCTGCGCCAGACCCCGGAAATGATCGTCGAATCGGCCTTGCAGGAGGACGTGGACGGCGTGGGGCTGAGCATCCTCTCCGGGGCGCACATGACACTGGTGCCTCGGGTGCTCGAGGAACTGCGCCAGGCCGGATTGGCCCACGTCAAGGTTTTCGTCGGCGGCATCATCCCCGACGAGGACGTCCAAGCCTTGCAGGAGCTGGGCGTGATGGGCATCTTTGGCCCGGGCGCCAGCACCGAGGTGGTGGCCGATTTCGTGCGCCAGCAGTTGACCGAGGGTTAATGTGGAAGCCGCTCCGCTTATAGCGACGCAGGCCCTCGATGGCAATCGTTACGCGCTGGCCCGGCTCATTTCCCTGATCGAGGACGACGGCGCGGACGCTCGCGCTGCCCTGGCCGCGCTCTACCCGCGCACCGGTCAGGCCCACGTCGTCGGCGTGACCGGCGCGCCGGGTACCGGCAAATCCACGCTGGTCAACGAGCTGGCCAAAGCGCTGCGCTCCCAAGACGTGACAGTGGGCATCGTGGCGGTGGACCCCAGCAGCCCGTTCACCGGCGGCGCGCTCCTGGGCGACCGGGTGCGCATGCGTGACCTGGCGGGCGACCCCGGTGTCTTTATCCGCAGCATGGCCTCGCGAGGCAGCCTGGGCGGGCTGGCGCGGGCGACCAACGACGCGGTCAAGGCGCTCGACGCGGCCGGCTTTGGCGTCGTGCTGGTGGAGACGGTCGGGGCCGGCCAGGCGGAGGTGGACATCGCCCGCACGGCCCACACCACCATCGTCATCGAAGCGCCTGGGCTGGGAGACGAGGTGCAGGCGCTCAAGGCCGGCCTGATGGAGATCGCCGACGTGCTGGTGGTCAACAAGGCCGACCGGCCGGGGGCGGCGAACACGGCGCGGGCGTTGGAGATGGTGATCAACCGCAACAGCACCCACGGCGAGGAGGGCAAAGATACCTGGCGCCCTCCCATCCTGCAGACCGTCGCGCTGGATGGCAGCGGCGTGCCGCAAGTATTGGAGGCAATCGCGGCGCACCGCGCGCACCTGCGCGCCAGCGGGCTGTGGGCCAAGCGGGAGCAAATGCGGGTCGAAACGGAATTGTTCAACGTTCTCCGCCAAGAACTGCTCGACCGGGCGCTGGCGCGGGTGGGAGAGGGCGAGATACGGGCGTGGGTCAAGCGTATCGCGGCGCGGGAAGTGGACGTGTACGCGGCGGTGCAGTCCATTTTGGACGCAGATTGACGCATATACGCGCTGATTTCATCTCTTGTACGCGAGATGTCCGTTGGACTTTATCCCTGGCGATTGAACTGCGCAACCTGGGGCTATACGACAGCTTCAAAGATATGATTCGACTCTTTCTCATCCGTCACGGCCGCTCCACCTGGAACGCTGTCGGGCGCATCCAGGGCCAAGCTGACCCGCCGCTGGACGATGTGGGGCGGGAACAGGCCCGCCGGCTGGCGGAGCGATTGCGCGACGACCCGCCCGTCGCCTTGTACACTAGCTCCCTGCAGCGGGCGCGGGAGACGGCGGACATCATTGGGCGGACGTTGGGCATAGCGGCGACGCCCGACGAGCGGCTCCAGGAGTACGACGTCGGGGACATTGCGGGATTGACTTGGGAGCAGGTGGTCGAGCAGTACCCAGACATAGCCTGGCGCTGGGCGGAATCCTCGGAGGGCGTCAAATTCCCCGGCGCAGAGGAGGGCCGGGTGTTCCGGGACCGGACGGCGGCGGTCTTTGACGAAATCGTGGCGCGGCACGAGGAAGGGCCGGTCGGCGTGGTGGCCCACGGGGGTGTCCTGGGTGCCTACCTTAACCACCTGATCGGGCTGACTACCTGGCGTTCGCCCTTCCGCTTTGGCAATGGGTCGCTGAGCATCGTCGAGGTGAACCCGGCGCGACCGCGCATCGTGCTCTTGAACGATACATGTCACCTGGGAGAGGAAATATGATCGTGGGAAAAAAAGTCCGGCTGCGCCCCATCGAGCGGGACGACTTGCCGCGTTTCGTTGAGTGGTTCGCCGATCCGGAAGTGCGCCGCTACCTGGCGGTCTACTTGCCGTTCTCCCTGGCGCAGGAAGAACGCTGGTTCGAGGGCCTGCAAGGGCGATTGGAGCGGCAGGAAAGTGTGTTGCTGGCTATTGAGACCAGTGACGGCGTGCACATCGGCAACATCGGCCTGCACTCTATCAACTGGAAGGACCGCAACGCTGAATTGGGCATCGCCATCGGCGAGAAGGCGTATTGGAACCAGGGATACGGCGCCGACGCCATCCGCACCATGCTCGGCCTGGCATTTCTGGAGATGAGCCTGCATCGCGTCTTTTTGCGGGTGGACGTGGACAACGTGCGCGGCATCCGCTGTTACGAAAAGGTGGGATTTCGTAAGGAAGGGACGTCGCGCGAAGCGGTGTTCAAAAAAGGCGCGTACCAGGATCAGTACGTGATGAGCATCTTGCGGTCGGAGTTTGAGGCTAATGAGTAAAATCAGGGAGAACATCCAGCGCGACATCAAACTGTTCAGCGGCTCCGGTTGTCCTGACCTTGCCAGAGAGATCAGCGACTATCTCCAAGTGCCCCTATCGGGGCGCGACCTCATCCAGTTCTCTAACGAGAACATATTCGTACAATTACACGAGAGCGTGCGCGGTCAAGACGTATTTCTGATCCAGACCACCTCGTCCCCGGTCAACTATAATATAATGGAGATGTTGATCTTTTTGGACACTTTGAAGCGGGCGTCGCCGGACCGCATCACGGTGGTGATTCCGTATCTATCCTACGCCCGCTCCGACAAGAAGGACCTGCCGCGCGTGCCGATCACCGCCCGGCTGTTGGCCGACATAATCGGCGTCGCCGGCGCCGACCGCTACGTCACACTCGACCTGCACGCCGGGCAGATCCAGGGCTTTTTCAGTATTCCGGGCGACGCTCTGACCACTTTTTCCATCCTCTCCAATCACTTTCGTGACAAGCAGTTGCAGGAAGCGGTCGTCGTGGCCGCCGATTTGGGCTTTGCCAAGAAGGCGCGCAACCTGGCAGCCGAGTTGCACCTACCTCTGGCCCTGGTAGAGAAACGGCGGGTGGCGGAGGATACCGAGGCGCTCACGCTGGTGGGAGAAGTGAAGGGGCGTGACGTGGTCATCGTGGACGAAGAGGTGAACACCGGTAGCACAGTGGTCAACGCGGTCAACATTGTCAGGGAACGCGGTGCGCGTGACGTCTATTTGTGTTTTGCTCACGCCCTGCTATCGCCGCCGGCCGTTGACCGGCTGCGGGACCTTGATCTCGAGGAGATCGTGACCACTAACTCGGTCCCCGTACCGCCGGAGAAGCGATTGAGCAACATCACCATCCTCTCCGTCGCCCGGTTACTCGGTGAGGTGATCAAGCGTGTCCACGAAGGTCGCAGCGTCGGTGAGATGTTCCGAGATTTCCAATACTTTGAGTAGCGCGGGAGAGCAAAGGTCGAACGTCGTTAATCAATCCACAATGGGTTGACACATTGGAGAAATGAGGTAAAATTGAAACCAAGTTGGGCCGGCGGGTTGGCCGGCGTTTGAACCGGCCCACGTAGCTCAGTCGGTAGAGCACACCCTTGGTAAGGGTGTGGCCATGGGTTCAAGTCCCATCGTGGGCTCTGCGACGTTAGAAGAATATGGTGGCATAATGGCTAAGAAAGCAGTCAGAAGAGTAATAACCCTTGCTTGCACAGAATGTAAGGAGCACAACTATACAAGCGAGAAGAACCGGCGTAACGATCCCGGCCGTCTCGACTTGAACAAGTACTGCCCTCGTTGCCGCAAGCACACGCTGCACCGCGAGACAAAGTAGGAGATTCGCAGGCGAGTAGCTCAATTTGGCAGAGCAACGGTCTCCAAAACCGTAGGTTGCGGGTTCGATTCCTGCCTCGCCTGCCTGAAAATGAGGTGGTATTAGAGACACCGCCATGCAAGAGGCGGTGTCTCAAAATGTAAGGCAACCCGCACGGGGAGAGAGGGCACACGTGGCAAAGAAAAAATCAGCGAAAAAGAAAACCAAGAAGGAGAATGCCGTTTTGCGTTACCTGCGCGAAACGCGGGTAGAGTTGCGCAAGGTACACTGGCCCACCCGCCAGGAAGCGTGGAACTTGACAAAGATCGTGCTGACCGTCACCGTCTCTATGGCCCTTTTCCTGGGCCTGTTGGATTATCTTTTCGCTTTGGAGCTAAACGGTCTCATCATTCTCGACGAAATCGCCATCGGGATCATAGTCGTTGGGCTGGTCGCAGGCGTGCTGGCCGTAATGATCCTGAACCGGCAGAGAGCATAGTGTTGGATAAGCGAGAATAGTAATGTTCGCTGGCGAAAGTGAACTTGGAGTAGTGACGGAAGAAAGCGCTACCGATGCAGCGGCGTCGCCGGAGCTCGAGGATGAAACCTTCGAGAAGGCAACGTCGGGCGATCAGGTTCGAGAAAGCGATGTCCCGGCTGGCGAGGAAAAAGCTCCGGTAGCCCCTTCCGACGTGGAAGAGGGGGAGGAACAGGATCCCTCTGCCGATACCATAGATGTCCAGAGCGAAGCAACACTCGAGGTTGAACCTCAGGATAATCGAGCTTGGTACGTAGTGCACTGCTACTCTGGACACGAGAACAAAGTAAAGTATAACCTGGAACAGCGCATTGAGACGATGCAATTGCACGATCAGATTTTTCAGATCGTGGTGCCTACTGAGGATGAGATTGAGGTGCGCGAAGGGAAACGACGCACGGTCGAGCGGCGGGTCTTTCCGGGCTACATCCTGGTGCAGATGATCCTAGACGACGATTCCTGGTATGCGGTGCGCAACACGCCAGGTGTTACCGGCTTTGTAGGGATGGGGAACAGACCAACCCCCCTGCGTGTTGAAGAAGTCCAGGCTATCCTGAAGCGGATGGAGGCCGACGCCCCTAAAATCAAAGTCACGTTCAAGCGCGGCCAAAAAGTACGCATCATTGATGGCCCCTTCAACGAGTTTATCGGCATGGTGGATGATCTGGACATGGAGCGGGCCAAGGTACGGGTATTGGTCTCTTTCTTTGGCCGTGAGACGCCGGTCGAACTCGATTTCCTGCAAGTAGAGAAAACGTAAATAGTGTTGTGATGCGTGTTAGGACGGAGGATGGATGAAAAAGGTCAAAGCAGTAGTGAAACTACAAATTGATGCCGGAAAAGCCAACCCAGCTCCACCGGTGGGGCCGGCGCTGGCCCAGCACGGTATTAACCTGATGCAATTCTGCAAGGAATACAACGCCCGTACATCCGGCCAGGCAGGTAACATCATCCCGGCCGAGATCACCATCTACCAGGATGGGTCGTTCAAGTTTGTCCTCAAGACGCCGCCCACGCCCGACCTGTTGCGCAAGGCGGCTGGCGTAGAGAAAGGCTCAGCCGAACCGAACAGGGAAAAAGTCGGCAGTATTACCCACGCGCAGTTAGAAGAGATCGCCAGGACCAAGATGAAGGACCTGAACGCCATTGATTTGGAAGGGGCAATGCGGCAGATTGAGGGTACTGCGCGGAATATGGGGATCACCATCGCAAATTGACCAGTACGTCGAGTTGTGGGAGGGCATGGAACCTCGGTTCCCGCCCGCCGGAACCACATTAGGAGGAATAATGCCTAAACGAGGGAAAAAGTATCGCCAAGCACTGGAAAAAGTAGACCGCACGCGGTTCTACGAACCACAAAGAGCACTGGAACTGGTAAAAGAGACCAGTTACGAGAAATTTGACGCTACAGTGGATGTACACTTCCGGCTGGGAGTGGACCCGCGCCATTCGGATCAGCAAGTACGTGGCACGGTGCTGCTGCCCCAGGGACTGGGCAAGGAGGTGTGTGTGTTGGTCTTTGCCGCTGGCGAGGCGGAAAAGATCGCCCAAGAGGCTGGGGCTGATTACGTGGCCTCTGACGATGAGTGGATGAAAAAGATCCAAGATGGCTGGACCGAGTTCGACGTCGCCATTGCCGTGCCGGAGATGATGGGTAAGGTGGGACGGCTGGGGCGCGTACTTGGCCCGCGAGGCTTGATGCCCAATCCCAAGACCAACACAGTGGCTCCGGAAGAAGACCTGCCGCGGCTGATCCAGGAAGCAAAAGCTGGCCGAGTCGAGTTCCGTTTGGACAAAACTGCCAATATGCACGTGCCCATTGGTAAGGTTAGTTTTTCGGTTGACAGGCTACTCGAGAACTTTACGGCAATGGTGGAAGCGGTCAGAAAGGCCAGGCCACCCGCTGTCAGCCGAGGGACATACGTGCGCAAGATCACGCTCACTTCCTCTATGGGGCCAGGCATAAAAGTAGACCCCATCCAGGCAATGGTGTTGGAGGTTGCGTTCTAGGATAATTTGGACAATCTGTAAGCCGGAGACAGCAGGTGCGCCTGAGGGCGCTTAAAATGCAGCCTGCCGAGGCGAGGCACCCCTCATTCTTCTTGGAGTTGGATGAACTTGTGTGTCCCTGCGTCGGCTGGCGCAGGGATTTTTCGTTTTATCAAAAAGGAGGTGAACAAGTTTGGCAATCTCAAAGCAGCGAAAGACCGAACTCGTCGCCGAGTACACCGAGCAACTCGAACAGAGCCAGGGGATCATACTGGCCGACTACCGGGGCCTAGGCGTGAATGAAATCAGTACTATCAGGCGCGCGATGCGTCCCATCGGAGGCAAGTTCCAGGTAGTCAAGAATCGGTTGTTGCTACTGGCGCTGGAAGAAGCGGGCATATCACTGCCGCAGGAATGGCTCATCGGGCCGACGGCCGTCAGTTTCTGCTATGACGAGGTCCCGCCGGTGGCCCATGCGCTGACTGACGCAGAGAGAGAGCTAGAGACACTGCGTATCAAGGGCGGAGTGTTAGGCGCATCCGTGATCAAAGCGGCGCAAGTACGCGCCATCGCCGATCTACCGCCGCACGAAGTACTCTTTGGGCAGGTGCTCGGAGTCATCAACGCTCCTGCCACCCAGGTGGTCGGTGTCGTCGCTGGTGGCATCCGCCAAGTCCTCAACGTGCTGCAAGCCTACGTGGACAAGCTACAGGAGTCAGCCCCCGCGCCGGTCGCCGGGCCGGAGCAGGTCGCAGAGCCTGCTTGACGCGACCGTTCGGGTGGTGGTTCTTTACCACAAAGTGCACGGACGGATTGTCTCAATCTGCGGACACGAAAGGTAGAGGCGCAAGTGGCCATCAGACTTGCAGGAGCGTCACAAGTTCACTTTCTTGGTGTTCTTTGTGCCCCTGGTGGCTCAGAAACGGGAATATCTGGACGCTTACCATAAAACATATCAAACCAGCGCCTAGGCGCTAAATTCAGGAGGAAAAGAAAAATGGCAGATCTGGCAAAGATCGTGGAACAAATTAGCGAACTCTCGCTGCTCGAAGCATCCGAGTTGGTCGGGATGTTGGAAGAAAAACTGGGCGTGAGCGCGGCAGCGCCAGTAGCAATGGCGGCAATGCCAGCCGCCGCAGCAGCAGAGCCGGAAGAGGAACAGACCGAATTCGACGTCATCCTCAAGGACATTGGCCCCAAAAAGATCGAGGTCATCAAGGCCGTGCGGCAACTCACAGCCCTGGGTCTCAGGGAAGCCAAGGAAATGGTGGATAGCGCCCCCAGCACCGTGATGGAGGGCGTCTCCAAAGAGGCCGCCGAGGACGCCAAGTCCAAGTTGGAAGCTGGCGGCGCGGAAGTCGAGATCAAGTAGCCGACTTTTCGCAATCACGCCATCGGTGCGCGGGGCTGCCTCGAGAAGGCAGGTTTGTGCCAACTCGTACAGCAGTGTTCCGCGTTTCCTCTCGCAAGAGGGGGATCAGTATGTCCACTGAACGGCAATCGCCTGGCTCTGGGAGCATCTGGCGATTGCCGTTCACCCTCCGCGTCACCAACACCGGCAACGTGACCCTCACCGCCACCATAACCGACGTCCTGCCGGACTATGTGACGCCCACCGGCAAAGTCACCTGGAAGGCGGCCATCACCGCGCCCGGCGGCGTTTGGGCACATCGGTTCGTCGTCACTGTGACGTCGGGCTACACGGGGCCGCTGACCAACGAGGTGTCAGTCACGACTGAGGAGGGCGCTACCGGCATAGCCAGCGTCACGGTCTGCGCCAGTGCCTGTAGAATCTATCTGCCGGTCGTGCTCAAGAACTAATTCCGCACTGGCTCCTTCAAGCCTCCCCGCCGTCCTCTTGCACTTGTCTCCCCACCACGATCAGCTCTCGATGGCAATCGGGGCCATAGGGCGTGGAAGGCAGCAGACTATCGCCATAGACGGCGCTTATCTCTAGCCCGGCCCGGCCGAACATGGAGCGCAGCTCGGGCAGTGTGTAGAGGCGCACGCGCTCGTGGTCGTCCCACTCGTGCGTCACCCCGTCGTTATCGGTGAAGCGAAATACGCCGTGGCTGATGCAGGTCGCCGGATCAAACCAGGTCTCTGTCCAATAGATGCCTTCAGGCCGCCCTCGCCAGTAACAGCGTTGTTTTTGCTGTTCCACCAGGGTGGTGGGATCGGAAAGTTGCAGCAGCATCCGCCCCTCGGGCCTGAGGGCCTGGGCGATACCGTCGAGCACTCGCTGGTTGTCCTCGTCGTCGAAAAAGCCGAAACTGGTGCTGAGCACGACCAGGGCGTCGAACTCCTCCCGGAAGGCCAGCGCGCGCATATCTCCTTCGACAAAAGTGACGTTGTCCAACTCCTCGGCGGCGGCCTGTTCGGTGCAATAGCGCACCAGGCTGGGGGCGATATCTAACCCGATCACCTCTAGCCCGCGCCGCGCAAAGTGCAGCGCGTGCACGCCAGAGCCGCAGGCCAGGTCGAGCAGCCGCTCGCTAGGCTCGAGATCAAGCACTTGGACGACGAAGGCGATCAACCGCTCGTCCCAAAAGTCAATGCCCTCGATGCCCTGGCGATGGACGACGCGGAACTGGTAGGCCCACCAGTCCCAGTCGTGGGTCACGGTGTTCTTTAGATTCACGGTGGTGCTCCTTTACAAGTCAGAGCGAACGAGCCTGATGCCTATTTGCCTCACCTACGAGCGTTGTGGAGACCTGCTCGTCCTGCGCAACGTGGGCCGCCACGACGAGACGCTCGAGAATACGTAGCCTCTACCGTCGTGAGATTTTGCCCTCTTCCCGGCGCCGCTCGATGACCTGTTCGGCGATGGAATCGGGGACGAAATCGTAGCGGCGGAACTCGAGCGTGAAGGCGCCCCTCCCTTGCGTTAGACTGCGCAGGTCGGTGGCATAGCCCCGGGCCTCGGCCAGCGGCACCTCGCCATCCACGTTGCGTAATTGGCCGCGCGCGTTCATCCCGCTCACACTGCCGCGCCGCCGGCCCAGATCGGCCACGACGGCCCCCAGGTGCTCCTCGGCGACGTTGATGTCGGCGTGCATTACCGGTTCCAACAGGGCGGGATCGGCCCCCCGCACCGCTTGCCGCGCCGCTATCGAACCCGCGATCTGAAAGTCCAGCGAGGCCGAGTCCACCTCGTGGAACTTGCCACCCAGCAGCGTCACGCGCACGTCGGTGACCGGGTAGCCAGCGATGATACCTTTCTCAAGCGCGTCGCGCACACCTAGCTCGGTCGGACGCACGAACTCTTCGGGAAACTCGGAGCGTGGGGCCTCGTCCTCGAAAATCACTCCCTCTCCACGCGGCAGCGGTTCGACGCGCAGGTCCACCTCGGCAAAGTGACCGTGGCCGCCGGTCTGCTTCTTGTAGGTGCCGGTCGTCTCGACTGCCCGGCGCACCGTCTCGCGGTAGGCGACCTGAGGCGCGCTCACCTGCGGCGCCAGGCCGAACTCCCGTCGCAATCGCTCCACGGCGACCTCCAGGTGCAACTCGCCCATCCCGGAGAGCACCTCCTCTTCTGTCTCCGGGTCAAAGCGCTCGATCAACGTGGGATCCTCGGCGCACAATCGCATCACGGCCTGACGTAGTTTCTCCTGCTCTGTGCTGGAAGCTCCTTTCAACGCCACCGCGATGACCGGATCGGGGAACTTGAACGTCTCCAAAACGATGGGGTGGGCCGGGTCGCAGAGCGTGTCGCCGGTGACGGCCGACTTGACGCCTACCAGCGCCACCACGTCACTGGCCGCCATACGATCCACCTGTTCGCGCCGGTTGGCGTGCATGCGGTAGATGCGGCCTACCCGTTCCTCCTCGTCGGCGCGCGGGTTGTAGACCGTCTCTCCTACTTTCAGTTGGCCGGAGAACACGCGCACCCAGGTCAGATGTCCCACGTGGGGGTCGGTGACGATCTTGAAGGCCGCCGCGCACAGGGGAGCAGCGACGTCGTCGGGCCGCTCGGTGATTTCCTCCCCGCTGCCCGGCACGATACCCAGGACAGGCGGCATGTCCACCGGCGCCGGCAGGTAAGAAACGATACCATCGAGCAAGGGCTGCACGCCGATGCGTTTGCGCGAAGCGCCGCATAGCACCGGCGCCAATTCACCGGCTATGGTGGCCCGCCGCAGGGCAGCCTGAAGAGTCGCCACGTCCGGCTCGTCTCCCTCCAGCCGCCGCTGCAATAGTTCGTCGTCCGTCTCACAGATACGGTCCAGCAGCGCTTCCCGCGCCGCAGTCACTCGCTCCTGCAGCGCGGGCGGGACCGGCCCCACGGTCGGATCGTCTACCGGATTGCCAGTGGGCGATCCGGCGCCGTCGCTCCAGACCAGCGCCTGCCGGTTGAGCAGGTCCACGACGCCGGTGAATTTGCCCTCGCGGCCGATGGGGAGTTGCAGCGGGATTGCGTTCGGCGTGAGCCGCTCGCGGACCTCTCCCAGCACGCGCTCAAAGTCGGCTCCCAGTCGGTCGAGCTTGTTGACGAATATGAGGCGCGCCAGGTTCTCGCGGTTGGCGTGCATCCAGACCGATTCGGTCTGCGGCTCGACGCCGCCCACGCCACACAGCACGATCACAGCCCCGTCAATGACGCGGATGGAACGCACGACCTCGGCGGTAAAGTCAATGTGACCGGGCGTATCTATCAGGTTGATGCGATGGCCCAGCCAGTGGCAGGCGGTCGCCGCTGACATGATCGTGATGCCGCGCTCCCGTTCCTGATCCATCCAATCCAGTTGCGTGTCGCCGTCGTCAATGTTCCCGGTGCGATGGATGCGCCCCGTGTAGTAGAGAATCGCCTCCGACGTGGTCGTCTTGCCGGCGTCCACGTGGGCGAATATACCGATGATGCGCACTTTTCTGAGCGGCGCTTCTTTTTTCTTGGTCATGCTTGTTACCTCATCTTTTCTCGAAACCAGTACAAAAAACGTCCAGCCGCCGACGCGCACGATGGCTGAACGTCCATTTCACACGAGTGCGGCATTATACCAGAAAGTCGGGAATTGACCAGTTCTTCAACTCGTCCCCTCTCACTCTGCAACCTGGCCTAATTTCTATGGGTTCCTCTTTGCACCCGGAATCGCGCCTCCTCTTTGAATTGGCCGACGTTCTCGATGAACATCAGCGGCGCGGTAGGCAGAGCTCTAGTTGCGCCCGCTCCGTCCTGGGTCGAAATGGCGTCAGAGGGGTTTGGGGCGCTGACGACGGGTGCAGCAGCGGCCTGTGGGCCGCCTAACAGCAGCGCCAATAGGCCAAGAGAGTCAGAACACGGTAGAGTGAGTTTCGGATTTGCGTCGTGACCTCCTTTCAGTCTTGTGTCTTGCTCAGCCGAAACCGTCAATGCGCCCCTTTTCCATCGCCAGCGTTGCGGCCCGGCCTAGCATTTGGACCACATAGCCCATCGTGGCAAAGCGTTCGTCTTGGGTGAGGCCGGCCTTGTAGCGGGCATAGATCTGCTGGACGATGACGGCGATCTTGAACAGGGCATAGACGTAGTAGAACAGGATGTTCGAGAGATCACGCCCGCTCCGCTCGGCGTAACGCTGGGCCAGCTCTCGCCGGGTGAGGTTGCCGGGGAGCGTGGTCAGGTTGAGGGCCAGGCTTTGCAATTCTGATGGGTCGTCGGCGTTGACCCAGTAGCCGAGCGTCGTGCCCAGGTCCATCAACGGGTCGCCGATGGTGGACATCTCCCAATCCAGCACGCCCACGATGCGGGAGAGGTCGGCGGGGTCGAGCACCAGATTGTCGTATTTGTAGTCGTTGTGGATCAGCACGGCTCCGACTTGTTGCGGCATACGGTCGGCCAGCCAGGCGGCGGCGCGCTCGACGTCGGGCACGTCGTCGGTGCGGGTGTGGTGATAGCGGCGCGTCCAGCCTTCGATCTGCCGCCTCACGTAACCCTCCGGGCGGCCCAGATCGCCCAGGCCGGCCGCCTGGTGGTCAATCTGGTGAATGTCCACCAGGTTGTCCACAAAATTCTCCGAGAGGGCGCGCATCAGCGCCGGGGAGAGTTCCAGGCCCTGCGGCACCGCTCCCCGCAGAATGACGCCCTTGAGCCGCTCCATCACGTAGAAGGGCGCGCCCAGCAGTGAGTCGTCCTCGCAGTAGAGGTACGGGTGGGGCGCTCTGGGGTAGACGGCGGCCAGGTGTAAGAGGATGTGGTACTCGCGCCCCATGTCGTGCCCCGACTTGATCCGCTCCGCGCCAAAGGGCGGGCGGCGCAGCACCAACTCTCGTTCTCCCACGCGCAGCAGGTAGGTCAGGTTGGAGTGTCCGCGGGGGAATTGCTCGACCTCGACGGTGACGGAGCCGTCCAAATCGGAGAGTCGCTCGCTCAAATAGTCGGCCAGTCTACTTGTATCTAGCTCTTCACCTGGCCTGACCGGAGCCGGTCTGTCGGTCCAACTCGCATCCACGCATACACCTCCGGTTACGTCTGACGTTTCACGTTTGACGCTTCACGCTTCCCCATACTCTCGCAGAATGCGCCGCGCCACCGCCAGCTTGTGCACTTCGTCCGGCCCGTCGTAGATGCGGGCGGCCCGTTCGTGGCGATACCAGTAGGCCAGCGGCAGGTTGTCTGTCACTCCCATGCCACCGTGTGCCTGGATCGCCCGGTCGAGGACGCACTGTAACACACCGGCGACGTAGAACTTTATCAGCGAGATTTCGTTGCGGGCGGCGGATGAGCCTCCCCGGTCAATCTTCCAGGCGGTTTGCAGCACCATCAGCCGCGCCGCGTCAATCTCCGCCCGGCTCTCTGCGATCCACGCCCGCGCGATCTGGCGGCTGCCCAGCGTCCGATCGGGTGTGACCTGGCGGGTGGCGGCCCAGCGGCACATTAGATCAAAGGCCCGCTCGCAGATGCCGATCCAGCGCATGCAGTGGTGGATGCGGCCTGGCCCCAGCCGCTCTTGTGCGATGACGAACCCCGCTCCCTCCGGGCCGAGCAGGTTGGACTGCGGCACACGGCAGTCATCGAAGGTGATCTCGGCGTGGCTGGCATAGTCACTGCCCGTTTCGCCCATCACGGAGGTGTTGCGGATCAGCTTGAAGCCTGGCGCGTCGGTGGGGACGATGATCATGCTGGCCCGCAGGTAGCGATTGGTTGCTTCCGGGTTGGTGAGCGCCATCACGATGGTAAAGGCCGCGCCGTCGGCTGCCGTGGTGAACCATTTTTCCCCGTCAATGACGTAATCGTCGCCCTCTTTGAGCGCGGTCGCGCCCATCCAGGCGGGGTTCGAGCCGGGGTAGCCTGGCTCGGTCATTGAGAAGCAACTCCGAATCTCCCCTGCGATCAGCGGCGCGAGGTACTTTTTTTTCTGTTCGTCCGTGCCGTGCAGCATCAAAATCTCCATATTGCCCACGTCGGGGGCCTGGCAGTTACAGAGATAGTGACCGAGTGGGCTGCGGCCCAGTTCCTCGCTGACGTGGGCGAACTCTAGCAGGCTGAGGCCCTGTCCACCCAGTTCGACGGGGATGTGGGGCGCCCACAAGCCCATTTTCTTGGCCCTGGTTCGCTTTTCTGCCAGCAGCGGCAGCATCTCGCGGAAGCTGTGGTTGAGGAATTCGCGCTCCAATGGGTAGACCTCGTTCTGCATAAAGTCGCGGATGGCGCGCACCATGCTCTGCGTGTTTTCGGGGATGGTGAAATCCATTGACGGTCTCCTTGTATCCTTTCGAGAATTCGGGGTAAGAAACCAGGTTTTTGTCGTTTTGCTTACGGCAACCGCAGGTTGCGCAAAAACCTGGTTTCTCGAAAGGTCATTCAATGAAATAGCGCATGATGACCTTGCTCTTCGAAGGTCTCGCACACTCTACAAATCCTGCTCTCTCGAACGTCGCAGGTATCCCCATGTAGCTCGAGACAGGAGCGAGATGGCCCTTCCTTGACTGTGTTGGGTAAGCCTCCACCACCTTCCCACCTTGACCTCTCACGCACTCCACTCACATACATCAGCAGCCTCCATAGGCGCCGTGAGCGCCGAATAACTCCTCAAAGTCAGACCGGTGCTCCCTGGTAAGTGGTCGAAATTCCGAGGTTAATGGGGAACTATTAGAGAACATGTAAACTCTTCGCAGGTGCATTGGGATTATTCTACACCGCTTTGCCTCGCGGGGCAAACGCAGTCAGCCTGGTGATTTTGTCCCCACCTCTCCAGATCACGAATTTGGCGAATGGACGAATGGCGCGAATTCCGTCAGATTCGGACACAGGTAGCGCCCCCTTGAGCGCGCAAGCATCTCGTTCCCCATTTGAAGGAAAACGGGAGATATGTTAAAATAGCCAAGTCCACGAGGAGAGTAACTACCTTGACAATGTTAAATTCGCTGCGAGGGGCTCGTAGTGCGCCACGGAGCGCCAGCGGAGTGGCGCAAAGCCGCACTTTACTGCGTTTCGTGCAGCACTACGAGCAAATCTA
>Ga0180431_10000155_pt1 | contig 90519 bp, 103 predicted proteins | sample SS_ome_11_FD_132459 | JGI IMG/M metagenome (GOLD analysis project Ga0180431, IMG submission 132459) | Hypersaline lake sediment archaeal communities from the Salton Sea, California, USA - SS_1_MS_1 metaG | ecosystem: Environmental > Aquatic > Non-marine Saline and Alkaline > Hypersaline >...
ACACCAAGCATTTCACTTGCTCGGTGCAGCCCCACTAACTGTTCCTGCATTTTCTAATTCGCTCACTTCATTCAATATGATCTCCTGCCAGTGGTCGTAGATTGCTTGAAATTCCTCTACGGTCGGAATTTCGTCCAATGGTTCGACATGCGGGAATACCCGCCCGTCTTCTAATTCAAATTCGGTCTTAGAGACACGGACAACCTTTGACATGTTCATATTCTACTCCTTTATATCGTCAATTACAATAGTAATTCTTTAACTTTCTTTCAGATTTTTGTAGGTTTTGGGGCTACTGTTCACAACCCCTACAAACGATCAGGTCGAACTTCTTGTCGGTATCCCAATTAACCTTTCCATCTATCCAATCTGGTCCGGTGACGTAGGGAGCAACCAACAATGGTAATCCCAATCCATATGCGATTGATTGAGATAACCTTCTTCATTGTTTCTTCTCCGCTCCACATTTGGGGCAAAGAGTTCCATCTTTACCCGTCCATTCGTGCTGACATTCAACACATTGCCAGCGGGCAATCTGGTCGTCACCTGTTATGTCGTAGACATTGTCCTTGGTGCCACAAGTTGGGCATGTGGAATCGCTATAGACGGGCGGATCTGATTGCAAATCATCTGTTCTTGCCCACTCGTTTTTGCATCCAACGCACTTGAATTTTCTTTCGGGCTGGTGGATGCCATGAAGTAGTTTGTGACCAAAGTAGAACAATCGGGGAATTGCCGTATCCGGCAATTCCCCTTTTTCTACGAGATCACACAATTTCAGCAATTCTTTACCCGCACTCTTATGCATTATTCCACCTTCGTTACTTTCCCGAAGATTGAGTTGAATCCGATGGTTTCCAATCTGAAATCGTTTGCCGCCCATTTTTTGCTGGATACTTTGAACCAGATGGACATAGTGCTTTCCTTTCACTTTGCAGAAAACAATGTCGCAAAACTCGCTTCGCTCAACTCACTCTCAGTGCCAGCATTTTTGCGTTGCAAAAATGTCATGGTTTTACGCCGCCGATTATAACCATTGGGGTACTATCCCCCACACACGCCCAAACGGGCTGGTCATTGTATTCAAAGGGCGAAAAATGCCCGGTAACGTCAATTCTGCGGATTTTTTTTTCGATTTCACGAATTATAGCCTATTCTACGGGTTTGTAAAGTAACCCATAGGTGAGGAAGACATTCCGCTTGACAGTCAGGAAATTTACACTATAATCCGGTTTGCCAGTTTCGGTGGATGCTCTAGATGAGTCGAAACCCTGCGTAGGTATCGTCGGGGCCTGCAAGGATGCCGGGGCCGTGTTCCGCATTGTTAGTCCAGCAATGCGTCGGTTGCAAACGCCCCGACCTCTTTAGGGTCGGGGTAGTTCACCTCTCAAGTACCACAACTTCTTGAGTATCCATTTGGAATGTTTCCATTAGGAAGAGCAAGTCCCTTCCCATCTTTTCGGTTTCTTCTATCTTTTGTGCCAAGATACTCACGTTGGTTTCTTGTTCATTTTGCTTTTGAGGCATTTTTGTTTCCATTGGCTTCTTCATAAAGTTTTTGGCATGGCTGAACCATGCGTTCCATCATCTTTTCTATGTGTGCAATCGCTCGATAGGCATCATCGGCACGACGGCGATCTTTCTTTTCTGCCCTATTCGAAGCCATTAGGATAAGCGGGGTCGCAAAAGCCGCTTGGAATGAAAGTACCAAATTCAATAGAATGAATGGATATTTATCGAATGCAAAGCTAAAGACATTGATGAGTATCCAACCCACCAATATTATTGATTGCATTATAAGGAACTTCCAACTCCCTAAAAAAGAGACAATCGTATCCGAAAGTTTATCAGCAAGAGTTGCTCTGCTGTTTCCGTGTTTCAATGCAGAAAGTTCCTTTAGGATTTTTTTCTGCGTATCGATAATGTCTTTGATTGCATTATTATCCATAGGCTTGCTTCCTATGAATATCTATGCACAATCACTCAACAAGGACTCTTACTTGGTGAATTTTTTAGCCGGAAAACGGGAGGGTTCCCTTAACATATGTTAAGGGAACCCTCCCAGAAGAAAGGAACGATGCGATGTTGTTACTTTTTCACACGAAGTAGGGTCTTAAACTCTTTTTTATCACAGGGTTTATCTTTGTCTACTTTAGCATTGAAAGAGAAGCCACTATCTTCAATAGGCAAATTCTCTAATTCCTTTTCTGTTGGTGGGGGTACATTGTCGTTCAGTGCCCAAAGTACACCGGCCTTTTCGGCCCAACGGGCCATTCTCCTGACTGGAACCATAAGATTGAAACCTTCTCCAGCCCCTCTTACAATCATGCCGACGTATGCACCATTTTTCAAATACACACCGCCTCCAGAAGATCCTGGGAAGCTCGTAGCGGTTGTTTGGTCGTATTCTTCTTTGCCATCGTCAAGAACACGTCCAACTTGAGAAACAATACCACTGGTCATTGAGTTAGATCCTAGTTGTCCTAGCAAACTACCAACATGATACACGTCTGTTCCGATGCTAGGAATCTTCTTGTCTTGATAGAAAACAACGCTAGCTGACACAAAATTGGTCTTTCGGACTCGCAGAAGGGCTAAGTCCTCTTGCTCATTATAGCGAATAACCTCGGCCTGCATTTTGAGTTCTCCTACCTTACGACCGTTCTCTACAAGTTCCTTGATAACATCTGCGTCGTCAAACTTAACAACTATTCGCTGTGTACCGGTCTTTGAATCAATCACCTTCTTTTCTGTTCGTAAACTGTCTACGACATGAGCCGCAGTCCAAACAAAATTGACCTTAACATCTTTTCCGTTTCTCTTCATGGTGATTGTCTTAATGACTCCTGAACCTTCACCCATGCCAGAATTGACCGTCACAGAAATGTCTTGTAGATACTGGGCAACGTTATCTTGGGCCGGAAGGGTTTCTTTCCATGTCGCCTCACCCGCGAATGAGGTGGTGCAGAGCAAAAGTGCGACAAGCATCGCAACAACAATTTTTCGCATAACTTTCTCTCTCCATTTCTTAATTTGTAAGTGCCCTAAGCACTGGTTGGTTTTCAAACCTATTAGAGAGAGCATTGTAAAAATTTTTGACCGAAAAACTCTAAATAAGATAGAGTCCGTGCCACACAGGGCGGGCGAAAAACCATGCACACTTTCGTGGTGGTTAATACAAGCTAAGGAGAAAAAAGTGTTAAAGAAAAAACTATTGAAGGAAATGTCTCCCTTCACACGCGACGAATTTGGTTCCCCTTTTAATCTCGAAATTGACAAGTTGTTCAACAACTTTTTCGGGAAACAATTCTTTGACGGGGTCAAGAAATCGAATTTCCCAAAACTGGATGCTTACTACACGGAAATACATGATTTTGGGCCCAATAAGGGCACCAAAAATAAGTTGGTAGTAAATTTCGCCGTTGCAGGAGTCGAAAAAGACGATCTTGTTGTCAGAATTGACAATGATGTGGATTGTTTTGGAATCGACCGTGGCAACATTCTAGAAGTTTCCGGCAAGATTTCTGAGCAGTATTCTTCGAAGAATGAGAAACAATGCCCAATACGAGAATTGGTCTCGGGTTCCTTCAAAAGACAACTACGACTCCCCCCAGAGGTGGTGCCTGAGCCCGAGGCAACACTCAAGGATGGCATCTTGAGTCTGGTTTTTACTGTTAAAGAACCAGAACCCGAAGAACCGAAAGGCAAACGGATAGAAATTAAGTAACAATGCAACTAGACCCGCTTCGCTTCGCGAAGCGAAGCGGGTCTTTCATCAAAAATGAAAATAAAACCTGACGATTGGCAATTGGATGAAATTGGGTGGTTCAAGGAAGAGGCTAGCTAGGAACGCGAGTCAATGACCTTGTGGAGAAAATTCATGGCTTCGCTTGGATTGTGTTGTCTCAACAACTCGTAGGGATTTCCATGAATCTGGAGGTTCTTTTGTGCGTAGTATTTCTTTGAGAATATGGGCGGTAGTCCTCGACTGTAGTGTATGAAGTGAGTGGGTTTATGTTTTTGAATCAACTGGCATTCCAAGGGCATGCCGACGCACGTTTTCAATGCGACTACTTCGTAGGCCGACAGCATCCACGCTACTTTTGCTATATCCCATTTTCGAGTTGGCCCAAATTTTGAACGAAGCCACTGCATCCAGCGATAGGTTCTAAAAAAGAAATTTTCGTTCATATCATTGAAAATCATAACACCACCGAGAAGCAAATTTTTGGGCAACGATTTTGGATCGATATCGATGCTTTCTGCTAGATATGACCGTACATCTTCTATGAGAGGATTTAAACTGAAATCAGGGTGAAAGACGAGGTTCGCTTTTGGGACTTCAGGTTCGTTGACTAGAATCATGTCTGGATGCAAAAGAGTGAACGGAAATCTGAGGCCGTTTTCAAGAGCAGCCATTACTGCAAAGGGTTTATTTTGTGGCAAGTAATTGGCTTCTGCACCCACATTTCGATGTATAAATTTCCGTGGGTGAGCCATAAGATTTTTAGTGTATTTGGGATTTTTAGGTTGATCGTTTTGGGCGATGCCGATAAGAAGCTTATCTTCTATGCCCTTCATTTTGAAGCTCTCAATCAGCAACTCTATCTGCCAGTAAAAATAATTCGTATTTTCGATACTGACAAAATATTGCATATTGTCTCCGTGGGTTTGCTTTAAAAGAGTGGAATATGTGAAATTACTAGAGTTCAAACTTATCGAACTGCTTTCTCAACAATTCTCGATTGATTGCCTGAACCACAGCGGAACGTGATTGTGGTGCGACCATGTGTTGTCCTCTTCTGACGATTTCGGGATGGACTCCAGCTTTGTGGAAACCTTTGTAATCGCAGTAGGCACAACCTTCTCCTTCACATTCGGGGCAACGGCTTCGCTCCATCCACTGCACCAGTTGTTCGGGATCTGGCTGGAAAGCTGCAAATTTCTTTACGTCGGCTCTCCATTTGGGGCCCATTGTGCTTTTGATCCTTCCTTCATCGTTTGTATCAAAAAGTTCCACCCATTGTCGAATCTGTTTCTTGGTTATGCCCGAGACAGTTCTGTGTCTCAGCAGCGGTTCTAGATCGTCGGGATCGAAGTCTTTCAGATTGACCAGGAAGATCACGGCATCTCGTTCTCGGGTCGGCCAGCCAGTGGGTTTGTCTCCACGCTTGGGGCCCAAGACTTCAGCGATCTTTTGGACAGGATTATCTTGCAGAATCCAGGCCAAAGCGAGGATCTTATCCTCTTTATCCCTCAGTTGCGGCGGAACATTGAAGTTAAGTTGTACACCGGGGAAGACTTTGTTGATATATCCAGTTCTGTGGTAGATTGATAAGAAGCATTTAGGATCTACATCTTTGCTGGTAAGACCGGAGGTAAATTCTTTCCTGACCCGTTCCAGAGCTACACCTTCTAAATCTTTAAATTCAGGAAGTGCCTTTTCGATATCTTCGTGCATTCGAAAGCCTTTGCCGAAGCGACAATGAAATCGAATTGCCCTAAGAGTTCTCAATGGATCTTCTTGAAATCTTTCTCTTGCATTTCCAACCGCTCTAACGATTCCGTTGCGAATATCATGCCAGCCATTATGGGTCGGGTCATAAAGTTTGCTGTTGTCGCCCTCGGAATTTGTGAGTTCGATGTACATTGCGTTGATCGTAAGGTCTCTTCTCTTGGCATCTTCGACCGGGTTATCTACGAAGTCCACTTCTGCCTGTCCCTCAGTTACTTTGGCATCTCTTCGGAATGTCGCGATTTCAAACGATTGACCATTGACGGTTGCTTGAATCACAAATGGTTTTCGTTCTTTGCTATTGTCACGACCAATGAGGACCCATTTTTTGTTGTCACCTCGTTCAGCACGTTTGGGTCGGAAGCCCAATTGAAATTCAGGACCTTGTTTCCCACTTCGGTCATACACTCCATCTTCGGGCACCTTAAATCCAGCGGTATCAAGAATCCTAGCGATCTGGGCGGGGGTGGCATTGGTTGCTAGATCGAAATCATGAGGAGTTTTACCTCTCAGGAAATCACGAACGGCACCGCCGACCAGAAACAGGGATTTCTTCGGCATCGTTACTGCTTTCGACGTATCCTGAGTTAACGGAATCTTGTTGCTGTTCTGAAATGCCTCAATGATCGGCTTGAGATTTTTGCAGTGAATCTCAGGATTGAAACCTTTGGCTAGTTTTCGATACTCTTGCTTCCAGTCTTTTTCAACCGATTCCTCTGCTTCTTTGATAACAAGAAAATCTTTGAACGATTGCATGTATTCTCCTATCTTTCCGCTATAGCTTGTGCCCGTTGTTGTGCTATATCAGCACCAATACGTGGGAACATTCCGATTATCGTCATTGTGGGTTCAGGACCTTCGGGATTGATTTTGGGTTCCCACTTTGCATCATAGAAATCAACGTTATCTAGTTGTCCGTTTTTTTGCAATGTTTCGTACATATCCCGTTGGATCATGGCCCGAGTAAAAGCAATTGCTGCTTCTCTTTCGTTGACATCATCCAAACGAGGCGAAACAACCACATATTGCTTAGAGTTTTCTTTGAATTTCTGGGAGAGTTTAAGATGGTGCCGCATAGCAGATTCTCGTTCGCCCATTTGTTTGAATTGGTCATGAAATTCCCAGTCAATTTGACAGTCGCAATTAGGTTCGCATCCAGGGAAACAATTTTTGTTTTTAATTGCAACGAGTTGAAGCGGTAGAGTAATATCGAGAATGACGTGCCTATCTGTAAACTGCTGTCTAATGCCCTGCCAAGCAAAAGTCGGTACTTGTCCTGGATCTCGTCCCAGTGAATCCTTAAAAGATTGGCCTATTGCTGCTATGGGGGCGGATACTAGTTTTTCGGCTGCTGTTTGTACTTTCCGAGGTTCGTGCCCAAACGTCGCAGACGGCCCCCAATATTGACTTGTGTTAGAAACAAAATTTCTATCCGGTTTTGGTCGTTGAGTGCCGCCCGCTTTTCCGGGCGAGGCCGCTTTCGCTTCTTGCAACTTCATCCACTCGCTAAATGACTTCATATCTTCTCCGATTGTCTTATCTTATTTAGGCCCACTCCACACTTTTATACGAATGGTTCTGACAATTAACAATCTTTGACGTATATACTGTACCATGAAAAAAGATCCAAAAGCTTCGGGTGATCTCATCAAACCCGATGAGAATTTGCCCACTTTGGCACCAGGGAATCATCTCGATCTGATAAGCGATGAGAATCTTCTAGGTGTATATGAGGAAATTATCTCAAATTTACGCCAGGACAGGCAACAAACCTCAGAATTGTTAGATGAGTTCTCAGAAATGGTCATCAACGGAGGAGATGCGTCGAATGCCAGTAAAGAAGCTTTGGTGAATTTGGTTCGCCATAAGATTGATACCGCCGATAAAATGGCGAAGGTGGCCGAATTGATGACCCGTATCAAATTGAAACAACCCTACGGTGAATCAAAGGGCTATCTGAATAAGGGACAAACTTCTGGCAACAACACGATAAATATCTACGATCAAGGCGGGCTCAATAAGCGGGCACTACTAGATACTATCGAAAAAGCCCAAAAGAAGAAGAAGGGGAATAAATGAAAAATTACGTTTTAGAGGATTGGCTAGGACAACTTAACGAACAGGGAGGATTCGGAGGCGATATTCCTGCTGCTGGTGGTCAACCAGATCCTTTTGGTATGACTCCACAAAGCGATCCCTATGGAGTCGGTGCAATACCTCCCGATCCGAACATTGCTGATCCGGCTCAAGGCATGCCTCCTGAGCAAATGGGGGCCGAACAGCCGGTTGATGTGAGCCAAGATCCCCAGGTTCCAGAGATGCCCGAGGAAGAAGAAGCGACGGAAGATGATTTTGAAATTTGGAAGAAGAACTTTTTTAAGGAATCCATTAAGGGCGATGTTCAAGCCATGAAAGAATCTATTGCTCCCTGGCTGGAAAAAGAAGAAGGGACGCTGGATTCTTATCAGAGCAAGTTCATCAATGATAATTGGAATATTTTGCTGATAAGGGAGAACAACACCAATGTGGACAAGGCGTCCAAAGAGATTCGAAAAGCCATCAAAGAACAACTAGATCGTAATAATCCAGCTACAACAGTTGCGGATCACATGGCTCGCGTCATGGAACCCGTACCCCTCTTAAACAACAAGCTAATTCAGTTTCTTGGTTACGGTGCCCTAAAAGGCGAATTACATCGCAAATATTTGGCCGCTTTGCTGGGGGCTGTTCAAGTGAGTAGTAGTCCCGATCAAGAGAATATTGTTTTCAATGAAGAAGACTATGCCATCATGATTTGCACTCGCATGAATGCCGACTGGGGAAATTTAGCTCTCGGAACATGGTGCTTAAAGGAAGATGATCCCGAACGATATCTTTCGGAACCAGAACTCAAAAGATTGGAAGAGGGCAGCCCCGAAGAGAAAGAGGTTTTAAGAAGAAGATTGGTCATTGAATCTATCGCAAAAGAATTTGATACAAAGGCATATCTCATCAATATTGTAGGGGAAGATGGAACCATCTATTTGATCGGTTGGGACATGTCCAACAGCTTGAGGGCCGCTTATGCCGAAGGCAAGGTGGTTGTGCGAACACGTAAGTCTGATAACTCGGAAGCAATGATTGATGATGATGGAAGAATTGTCCCGATGATCGACTTGAGCATTTATTTCGTGAAGGAAACAGGGGAACAGGACGAAGAGGGCAATCCTCAAATGGATGAAATCGAGTTCATGCAACGACGTAACGGCAGTCTGTTTTGGACAGCGGGATTGCAAACCATACGAGATGCCTCCAGTGCAATGCAGGGACTTAGATTCAAAGAAATACCCTATCAGGGTAATCCAAGCGACCTCAAAGTCCTGAAGAGATGTGTTTATTCAGCCCACGACTTAATAATGAAGGCATGTTAAGGAGATATGATGGCAACTTTTCGAGAGTTTGTAGACAAGAAAGCTAGAAAGGCTAAAAAAGAACTTGGTATTGTTGAGAAGATCCTTTCTCAAGCTGGAATTGCGGTTAAAAACTTTCTCGATGAAGACGAACCGTATATCTATGTGGAAAATCCTTCCGGTAATCTGCCATTTGAAGGAGTCAGAGTCTACAAAATTGGTGATGATATAGCCTACCGTGTTCAAAAAGAAGAAAAGACCCATCCGTATGGCAAAGCCTATCTTCTTGATGTCGAAGGCATGTATGATGATTTGATTTCGGACAACGTGAACGAAGAAAATGCAGGCAAAACTATTATCAAGGCAATCAATAGCGAGATGCGAAATTTTTTCACCAAAAGTGCCGAAGCCGAAAGAGACGTTAGGGCTGCCGAACTAGATCGTCAAACCGATCCAATGGGCAGGGTGCAGATAAGAAGCACGACCGGAACCGATTATGCGAATACGATTCAAAATACAACAACGTATTCTCCAGTCTAAATTTGCCTTTTCGAGCATAAATAATTCCGTAATCCCTCCTTGTCTTCACTGAATTATGGCTAATGCACCGAACATAAACCCTAGACTTACAGAGTTGATGTTCGGTGACCGTCCTACAGATCCTATGGAAATCTTGGGATGGATAATAAGGGGAGACCTAATTTCGTTTTCATATGCGTTTTGGAAAAACGATCCACGGCCTCTTGTAATAGTAACAGATTCATGGCCAGGAGATAGAATACGTGGAGTTAACGTTAATTATCTGACTTTTCCCGAAATCAGAGTCTTATTGCAACATTGCAATAGCTCTGGTTTTAGCTACAGAACTTTCATGAACAATTATCGAGTTGTTGATTCGTTCAGAAGTTATCTGTGGGGCGGAATCAGGGAGATAAGAAAGTTAGATTGCAAATTCATAGCTAAGGTTATGAGCATGATAAGTCCAGCATATGATCCAGCAGAAATCGAAGCAATTAGGCAAGAGATCCACGAACAGGTTTCGAGGATAATCAATCCTCCGGTTCCGGCTCCTAATGAACCACCGGCTCCTGCCCCTGAAGGAGAAATTTAATGGAAGAAGTCCGAGATAGCCTTGGCAACATTGGCAAGACACTTGAAAATTCCTATGACGCACTCAAACAACTCTTGGTATGCGAGTGTAGTAAGGTTACCAAAACTGCTCAAAAGGCGACCCCTTCTGAAACAGAGAGAAAAGACCTTCTGGAAGAAATTCGGGATATCCTTCAAGACCTCAAAGATGACTTTGAGGAAGAAATGGATAAGGCCAAAGATTATTCGGATGGTATTGTTGGAGCAATAGAAGATGCCGACAAGCAGGCCGGAAGAAGAACTAGAACCAGTAAACAGACCAAACACTTTAGCGATGCCAGTGCAGCTTTACGTGATAGCACAAAAAACATAAAAGGAGCAGCAGACAAAATCAGTGAGGCGGTGGGCAATATGCCTAGTGCCATAGGTGTCGGTGGTGTGGGTGGTGGCCGTCGTGGAGGCGGTGGTGGCGGCGGCGGTGGTGGTGGTGGTGGCGATCCGTTGTTTGATCCCGACGAAGGAGGCAAGGCAGGACACGCATATGCGAAACGATTCACTGAAGAATTACACAAAACAAGTCGAAGAGGAGCAGCAACAAAACTTCATGACCTAACAAAAGAATTTGTTGGTGGCATGGACCCCGTCCATATGCTAATCGAGGGCATGATTAGAGATACCACACAATTCCGCAAAGAAATGCGTAGAGTTGCTTTCGAAACACAGGGCATAACCGGAGAAACTCGGGGACTGCAAAAAGAATTTGCCACGCTAGGAGCTTCCGTAGCACAAACGGGACACTCATTAAATCAAATGCAACAGACTTGGCTTAAAAACCTAAAAAGAGGTGTTAAGAGTCAAGAAGAAGGACTGGCAGTGGCCAAGACCGGCCTAAATCTATCAACAATGATTGGTAGTTCGGCGGAAGGTACGGCTGATCTAATGCACGAATGGAATATGCAGCTTGGCTTTAGTGCCAATCAAATGGCTCAAGTTGGCAGAAACGTACAGGTTGTTGCCAGATGGACAGGAGTGACAGGGGATAATCTTCTCCAAGCTGTTCAGTCATCCCGAAGATTTCTAGACAACATGCGTAATGCCGGAACTTTGACGGCATCAGCTACAAAACAAATCATCATGATGGTTGCTGAGGCTCAGAAATTGGGAATTGCTGACCAAATGGAAAGAGTTTTGGAAGCTTCTACTAGTACCACAAAATTGTTTTATGAAGCAAGTGGTGAAACACAAAGATTGTTGTTTCAGGCAGCGGGTTCTGTTGGGAAAATGTATGAATTAACTCGGGGCACACTCATGACCACGCGAGGCGGCAAAGCCGCAATGGCAGAAGGTCTTGAAAATGTTTTGAAAAAATATGGAACGACGTTTGAAGAACTTGGCAATCTTTCTACCGAAGAATTAGCCAGAATCAACATGGCCATGAAGAAAGCATACGGTGTCGAAACAGAGGAATTGAATCGAATGTACCAAGTGGCCAAAAAGGGTTCCATGAGTCTTGGCGAACAAATGGAAGAAATGGAAAAGGAGATGAAAAACACAAATCTTACGACTGAAGAACAAACAAATCTTCAGAAGAAGATGAGAGATACCCTGATGGCTACCGGTTTTGAGTTCATGACAAAATTTGACGAACAGGCTGTGAAATCGGGCGATACTATGGCTGAGGTAGCGGCACAAGTTAAGGCTAAATTAAGTCCTGATGAATGGGAAGATCTGGCCACTTTTGGAAAAGAACTTGGACACACAATTGACAAAAGTTCGTCGGCTATGGACATTATGCGAGCAACGGCCATGATGACCGCCAAACAGTTAAAAGAAGTAGGAGGTAAAGATTTTACCGCAGATTTACAAGCAGCCATGTCTGGTGGCGATATGGGCAGAGTCAGAGAATTGCTGGGCGAGATGAATGCCGAACAACAAAAATTGGGCGTCGATCAAAAAAAAGCTGTAGATCCTATTGATGATATAGCTCAAACAGTCAATGAGATCAACGAAACCCTTCGTAATATGTCGGGCGGTATCATTGGTGGTTTAGTCGATCTCGTTGGTAAATGGGGTATCATGGCAGGCATTTTAACAGGCCTTGCCGCTTCATTCGTCAGTCTAACCGGAGGAGGTTTAGGTGGCGGATTACTTGGTGGTATTCGAGGCTTCTTCGGTGGTGGTGCTGCCGGTGCTGCTCCTGCCGGTGCTGCCGGTGCTGCCGGTGCTGCCGGTGCTGCCCCTACCGGTGGTATTGTAAGAGGTTTGGCGGAAAAAGCGGGATTAGGCAGATTTTTCGGAGAAGAACCAGCTACAACAGCAGAACGGGCTCCAGAACGAAGAAAAAGACGAGTCAGAAAGAGAAGACGAAGAAAAAGAACACTAAAAGAAGCACCCGAAATGACACTACCACAATTGCCCAAGGTTCCCAAGGTTCCAAAGGGCATGGCATCCCAAGGATTGGAATTGGCAAAGTGGGCCGCTATTTTTGCAGTCTTAATGGTTGGAATTGTTGCATTGGCCGCAGTTATCACGGCTGCGGCTGCGGCCATCTTGGGAGCTTTTAAACTAAATCCCAAGAAAGCTTTTGAAATAGGTGCAACAATCATAATTATCTTGACTACAGCGGCAGCAATTGCTGGGGCTGTAATTCTTGCTGCTAAAGGCCTTGAACTCCTCAAAAAGATTCCAAAGAAAGCTTATGTGGATATGCTTATTGGAGCAGGGATTTTATTACTCATGATTCCCGCTATGCTTTTGCTATCAGCAGCAATTTTAGGAATGGGAGCAATCGTAGCTGCCTTTATAAAACCTTCGAAAGTTGTAAAAATAGTTGCGGCTGTGGCTGCTTTACTTGTTGGTGCTGGTTTAATAGCAATGGCAGTTTTAGGAGGAGCGGTTGCCCTTGCGGTTCTTGGGCTACTTGCGAGCAACGTATATGTTTTAGCCGCTGTTCCATATATGCTTCTTGGAGCAGGAATATTGCTTCTTATGGTTCCAGCTATGTTGCTATTGGCTACAGCGATTTTGAAGATGGGACAAATATTTGCCCCCGATCCAGCTTTTTCTGAGGAAATTGTTAAAAATGTTACCGCTCTGTTTGTTGGTGCAGGTAAAATTGCTGGTGCTGTATTAGTGGCTGCGGGGGCTCTATCTGTTCTTGGATTGCTCGCGATGACCGGAATAGGGCAAATGGCTGCACTACTTATGCCTGTTGGGGCTGGAATATTGTTTTTAATGATTCCTGGAATGATATTGTTGGCACAGGCAGTAGCAAAGATGGCCAGTCTAATCACATTTGATCCGGGACCGGCAGCAGAAATCGCAGAAAATTTAGGCAAACTTCTGGGGGCAGCGGGTTCTATTGCTTGGTCGGTTCTCAAATTGGGCGGAACATTAACTGTTCTTGCATTGCTCGCGATGAGCGGAATAGGGCAACTTGCCGCTGCTATTATGCCCCTTGGGGCTGCGGTATTGATAATGATGACACCACCAATGATTCTTTTGGCAACGGCCATTGCTAAAATTGCACAAGCCACCATGGCAATATCAATGCCGGATAACATCGAAGAAATTCAAAAGAATTTGGAAGCAGTTTTTGGTATAGCATGGACAATATCAAAGGCAATCCTGTTTTATGGTCCACTATTGGCCATTTTAGGAAGTATGGCTCCGCTTGCATTCTTGATGGCCGGATGGATGACAGCGGGAGTGGTTGCACTTGCTGTCTTATCGGCTCCAATTGTCCTTTTCATGGCCGAAATCATGGCTATTGGAAGAACCATAGCTGCATTCGTAAATCCCGAAGAAGCAGAAAAAACAAAAACAGCTTTGACAAACGTTGCTGCAATAGCGAAGGCATTATCGGATACTACAAATCTTCTTGTTGAATCAATTGTTCCATTGGTTGCTCCAGGTTGGTTTACGGCATCTCCCGGTCAGAAATTGATGGATGCGATGCCACAGTTTAGAGAATTATTTTCCAAGATTGGACCATTCTTACAGTATGGCATTATAATCCCGATCAAAGTCTCCTTCCCCAGCGAAAATGACGTAAAGAAAACTGTCCCTATGATTCAAGGTATGGCTAGTATTTTAGAAAACCTGAAACCTGTTCTGGAGTTTATGCAAAACGTTGTCGGAAAATGGACAAAAACAGGCTGGTTCTCTGGTGAATCTATGGCTGATGCCTTGGTAGGACAGATGGATGATTTTGCAAGGTTCTTCTTAACAGCGAGCCAGTTTCTTAATGACGCAATAATTGGTCCAATTCTCTCCTATTTCCCCACCGAAAGCTTGGTTCAGATGACTACATCAATGCTTCAAGGAATGGCAAATGTCTTAAACCAACTAGGACCTGCACTGAAAACTTTAGATGCCGTTATAGGCGGATGGATGGACGAAGGTTGGTTCACTAGTTCGCCAGCCGAAACTTTACTGGAACGCACCGAAGCTTTTGGCAAGTTCTTTGAAGCTATAGCTTGGGCACTAAGAAGAGACATCATCGATCCGATCAGTACATATTTCCCCGACATCGGAGAATTGGAGGATGCCCTTGCAAAGCTTGACACCCTTGCCACGATTATGGAAGCTATTGTTGATTCCTTTGATATATTAGCTTATGCAGCCGAACGAATGAAGGGCGGCGATTTTGCCGATCTTGAAGGAGTAGGTACAGAAATGAATAAAGTCCTAGCTGAAATGTCGGTTCTTAACCTGGGTGCCTTTGAACCTGGAAAAGCTAGAGAAGGTGCTTCTCTAGCAGTAGGACAGATGGCCGGGAGTCGTGCCGACATGAAAGCTACTCATGGAGTAAGTCCTGAAGAATTGCTTAAGATGCAAGAAGCTATGAAAGGGGCTGCGGGCCGAAGAAGGAAAGCTCGGGAAATCAAGAGGTTGCCTCGGGCAATGGAACGCACAGCAAAGAGATCGGTTTTGGGTGATCTAATTACCGGAGGTATCTTTGCTCCTATCGTCGGTTTTGCAACAAAGCTTCTTGGTGGAGACAAGGCCAAAAGAGCAGAGCGTCAGGTTTTGCATACTAAGCGTAGAGGATCGTATTTCCAATCGGAAATGCTCTCAAATGTCTATGACGAAGGTTACACCAAGTTCAGCAAAGATACACTCAATGAAACACGCGAAGCCTATCAAGAAACTAGCGAGAATATGGGTCTAGTTGGTTCCATGATTAAAGGTATCACATCGACTGTTTTCGGGCCTATGCTTGGAGTTGCGGGAGCCGCTGTAAAGGCCGGTAAGGGCATACTGGATTGGGCGAAAGGGGGTGAAGCAAAACCAAGTAGAGCCAGATTTACCAAAGCTGATCTACAAATGTTCTTAAAAGAAGAACAGGCTCTTCAGGCTCGCGATCCTTCTGCCAAGATGATGTGGGAGAAAACCGCTACTGGAGAAATTCGCCCAACCTTGCTTCATCTGGAAAAAACAGTAGAAGGACTGCAATCAACCGACAAAGCCATTCATGATTCCAGCGTTAGATTCTTAGAAAGAATGGGTTGGACGCAAGCAGACCTACAAAAAGAAATTGCAAAGCAACAGGCTGAATCTATGACGAGCATGACGAAAGAAGTTGAAAAGGCTACCATTAAACAGCAAACGGCTGCGGATATGTCTGATTGGCAGCCAATGGTGGATATTAGTCCCGCCGAAAAAGCTCAATATGAGAGAGATTTTGGTAAACAAAGAGAACCTGAACACATTTCGTTATTAGCTGGCATACGAAAAGAAGCTCCTGCTCATTATAATGAAATGTATCAAGCATTAGAAGAAGTTAGAAGACAACTAAATGCTGAAGCCGAAGCGATAAAAATTTCAACTAAAACACAACAAAAAGTTACACAGCAACTTACTGCGGAGCAAAAATTAGCAGAAGTTTTTGAAGCCCAAAAAGAAAAAATGGTAGAGCAGGTACAAAAAGAAGTACAGGAAGGAAAGCTATCAGTACAAGAAGCACCAAAAAAAATTCAAAAACTAATGGCTCCTTTGGAATTAAGCTATAAAATGCAATTAGAAGCAATTGCTGCTAAACGTGCCGCTGGACCTATGGGACAGAGAGTGCCCGTTAGAGGAATGGCCGAAGGCGGTAGTTTTATAGCTAGCGGACCTGAGCTTATCTTCGTTGGTGAAAGAGGTTCCGAAAGAGTCAATGTTGAACCGGCTGCGGGGGCACAACCGGCCCAACCAACGGCAGGAACCGATGTTCAAACCACGATGATGCGAGAACGAGCCAGTACAGAAGATGGTGTTACGACTCTTAAGAGTGATGAATTGGCATCGATTGAAAATTCATCAAATGCACAAGTAACCAAACTTGGCGAAATTGCAGCCCATATGTTGCAACTCATTGGTTTGATGAAACCAAGTGACATAATAGGAAGTTCAGAACAAGGCCGACCCAGCACCAATCTTAGAACACTTCCAGTACAATCGCCACAGTATGGTTTGTGGAAGTATGGTAAACCGGGTGGTGGTCCGAACAGAAACGTTATAAATGATGGATTATAAATGATGGATATACCTAAGGAGGAAAATGCCAAAAGCAACATTTAGTGGTGGAAATTTAGCTCCTATTGACCAATGCTATTTGTTTATACCAAGTATTGGCAACATTCCTCCTCGTCGCATAATCTTCAAAATTTTACCGGATATAACCGATCAGAAAGGAGCAGACTATAGTGATGAATCTGTTATTGGTAGGTCTAGTCCTTTAAAAACATATTCTTCTTCTCAAAACCGTACAATTGGTATGCAAATTCATTTCGTTATTTCTCAACCAGAGGAACGTCTTATCAATTTGCAACATTTAAGAGCAATCGAGAGTTGTGTGTATCCAAGAACCGGTGCGGCTTCCGGTTCGAATGCTCCTTTCGTTCCACCTCCTATTTGCCAAATAAAATGCGGCAATCTTTTGGGCGATTCCCCTCTTTGTGTTGTTTTGAAAAGTTATTCTGTGAAATTTCCCACTGAAGTAGCATGGGACGAAACGTATTTTACTCCTTTTAAATTTGACGTAGATACAAATTGGGACGTTGTTTACAGAACCTCAGATTTACCCGGACAGGCTAGAATTTTTAATTCAGGACGATAATGGCAAACAAGATTCAAGAAACAAGTATTACTACTGATACAGTTGTACCAGTTACTAGTCGATATGCTGATAGCACCATTATCTATTATGGTGATGAAAATAGGATGACTTTTTACACATATAAAAGGCAAGAAATTCCAGAAGATTCAGAAGACAAGTTTGCCGTAATCACTCCAGGTACTCAATATAGACCAGACCTAGTATCACAAGATTTTTATGGTACTGTTGAGTTTTGGTGGAAAATCATGGAAGCCAATTTTATTTGGGATATTTGGGATTTCACAACAGGTAAAACTATTCGATTACCGAAACAAATCTATTAAGGAAAACAAGTGGCACTTTCTCGCGGAAGAACAGATTGTTTAGTCGGATGTATTCAAAAATACAACTGCAAAGGTTTAAATGTACCACCCAACTATCATACCTTAGCACCATTTGTGGAAGCCACATTTATAGCTAAAAATCTTGTAATAACAGTCGGAAATGAATCTGCACCTTTTCGAACTCCTCCTCATACCGTTGTCATCAAAAGTTTTGAGTATGGTCATACTGATGGTATAGAAATGAAATTGGAAATTATAGACGAGGAAGGGGGATCTTTTTCTCAATTTGTTCACAACATGATTAAATGTGCAAAAAAAGCTACCCAAGATAGAGTATTGGTGAAAGTTCGATTTGGTTGGATAGGAACAACTTGCGATAGATTTTCCCGTGCTACGTTGGAAGCGACCCAACAACCAATTTGGGCGGGTTTACAAGACATGGAAGTTAATTTTACAGAAGGCAAATTCAAATACAATATTACATGTAAAGATGCAATGAATATGCTCTTTTCTACTAAAGAAGATTATGTATGTGGAGATGATGCGGCCCCTAAAAGGTTAAGGTATGCCATAGAAGAAATTTGTGGAGGCCCTCCTTCGATAAACGTAAGATTTAAACGAATAGATCAAAACGGAAAAGATGCAGGACCAATCGAATGGCTTGATGGTGGATCTGAGGGGCCTTTTGGTACTTGGGCAGGCAATAAATTAGATCGTTTGTCTACCATTAGAACATGGTTATCATCACACAGAATGAAACCGCGTGGCCAAAATACAAGTAGTGGAGTGGTTATTTATTGGGACCCCTTCGAAAAAAACACCCTTATTATACAACAAGAAGATTCGCCTATGGATGACTGCAAGTCAGCAAATAATGTAGGGACCTTTATTGTTAATGGAGGCAAATGTAGCAATGTTCTGGAATTTAGTCCTAAAATGAACTATCCCTCAGCTTGGGCCCAATTTGGCACTGGTGGTACGGAAAGTAGTTCTGATAAGGGAGAAATGCAAACAAAAGAAAAAGATGCTGGAAAACTTGACTTTCAAAAAAAGCACGATGCTACCCCGAAAGGAGGCATGAAAGCAGGTCTTCAAGTAAAAATAGATGTCGATGAAAGAAATAGAATCAATAGGGCTCGTTCTCAACAGGCAAAAGAAACTGGTAAAGCTAATGAAGAACATGCTAAAGCAAATGCGAAACTTGAGGAACTTATGCCAGTTTCAGCAGAAATGAGAATCGTAGGCGATCCCCGTGAAGAAATGCTTGATCCCACGAAATTCGGGACCATAACTTGTTCTATTGTAGTTATCAATCCTTTTCACATAAGGCCATTTAACAACCGTTGTGGCGAATGGATGGCAATGCCCGGCTGTAATACTGTTCTGAGTAATAAGGCTTGGAGAATACTGGGTACTAACCATACGATTAAAGAAGGTTCATACGTAACCACTCTAAAGCTCATGTTAGAAGTTCCTGATATTGATATTCCGGGTCAAACTTTCGGAGGAAGCGGAGGCAATTTCAAACCGGAAAATTTGTGTGATTAAAAATGACTAAACAAATACAACCCAACATGTCACTAAGAGATCTTTTGGATGTTCTTAGAATGAGGATTGAGCAAATAGAAGGTAAGTTCTCTGAAATAGGATATACAACCAAAACATTTGTTCAATCAGAAATAAAAACCAGATGGAAGGTCCCGGCTCAAGCAACAACCTTGTTCGGTATTCATACTGCCATTTGTGTTGATACTTTTGATCCTTGGGGACAAAATAGAGTTCGATGGTTTAGTCCACATTTACTTGATCCTAGCACAACTATCTTACAACTTCCTTTTGCCACCCCTGTTTCAGCAATGGGCGGTTTTGATGATTGTGGTTTAAGTTGGGTGCCACCCGCTGGATCTAAATTGGTTTTGGTTTTTGAAGGAGGCAATCGAAATAAGGCCTTTTATCTAGGAACAACTTGGGACTGTGATATAGGTCCTACCGGGGATCATAGTTGGAATTATGCAGGAATGAAAGAATATCTCGAAATGTTCGAAGGAAAAAGAGATGGATATCTGAGTGGGAAAAATGATGGATCACAAAACTTCCCGCCTTGGAATACTTCACAATATAATTATCCAGATATAGATGACATTTCGACTTATCGTGACGATCCTGATGCTCCTTCGAAAGTAACTTGGCCGCATATATACGGATTCAAAACACCACAGAGGCACATGGTAGTTTTGGATGATGGCAATTACAAATGCAATCATCGTTGGTCTCGGGTCGAAATCAAATCGGGCGGCGGCGGTTGTTTAATTTTCAAAGACGACCATCTTCATCCCTCTGGACAATGGCTTCATCCAAACTGTCAATGCGAAAGTAGCGGTGATGTAACTGAATGTCATCAAGCTGGGGAGTATAATGACAAAGGCACCCCTACAGCTAACTCATCATATCAACAAGAGCCAACGTGTGCTAACATTTATCATAAACATGAGAGTGAATGCAAACCTTATAGAGGGGTAGGAACACCCCAAAACAACAAAATAGATCTTCCGCAAACTGGTTTTCAAATCATTTCTCCTTCAGGCCACACATTATATGCTAACGACGAAGTCGAACAACCAATAGAAGAACCTGCCGATTGGTATCGCGGGGTAAGGCCATTTAATTTTGGAGAAACCGACAAATGTCTTTGCGAAACGGGTTGGATTTCTACGACAGGACACAAGATATGGATGAACGATGTCGAAAGTGACACCAATATAAGATCAGAAGAAAACGGCATATTCATTGAAACGGCTACAGGGCATTATCTCAAATTTAACGATCACACTATTTCTTGTGGACAAGGAGGGGCACAAGCAGGAAAGCAACGTGGTATTTGGATGGGTTCTACGAGCGAGCATACGTTTGAAATGGCCGACGTAGACAACCTCCAATGTTCTCCTGAGAGAAAAGAAGGAGGAATACCAGATAATTCGGCAACGCAGGCCTACGTCAAACTCAGAACAGGCTATGGTCTGGAACTGATGATGGAAGACGCAGATACACAAGAGAAAGAATGCCAACGACAATACATTCGTCTTTTCTGCCCACAATACAATGTGTGTTCGGGCCCTCATTTTATCCGAATGCAGGAAGATCCTGCGGGTGGTCAAATTCAAGTTCGTGCAGGGGGAGACTACTTTCTTTCCACCTCAGGGGATTATTATGCCGTCATTGGTGCCGATGATGTTTCCGCACCTACGGGATTTAATGCCCCTTTAAACCAAGGCAATATTCCTACCGAATGGTCCGAGTTCTGTGCGGGAGGGTGCTTGGGTCCGAGAAATTGGATAACAGTTGCTTCTCGAAATTCATTTCACGCTTCCTGTGAAATCTATTTCAATGTTGCAGACACACACTATTTCTTGGCTGATGAGGCTATCTACTTATTAGCAGGCGACGATGCCGAAACTCCAGATGGATGCGGGCCTTCAATCTGGCCAGTGTTGGTGCTACAGGGAAGCAGAGTAGTAGCCAGTACCAGAGTAAGAGCTTCTTGCCGAAATGATGATTTCGTCGTAAGCATTTTTAACTTGCAGCCTTTCCAAAGCGGGGCCCCATTGCCGCCTTGTAGTCAATAAGGAGAATCATGGAATTTAGAGGGGCACCATACCCAATCACAAAAACGGCCCGAGGATTGCTATATTCTCAATCAGGGGCCGATCTAATTAGATCCGATCTATTGCAGTTGTTGCTAACAAATCCGGGAGAACGAGTCATGCTTCCCAATTATGGAACCCCATTGGCGGAATTGATGTTTGATCCAAACGATGTTGAAATTGCCGAAACAGCAAGGCAAATGATAATTGACGCTATCGATACATGGGAGCCACGGATAGCTGTCACAGATATAGAGGTGGGTGTCGCTACGCAAGACGATCTCAATCCAACTGATCCCGGAACAGATATAGAACATGTTTTGTCGATTAAAATTTTATTTTCGGACTTCGAAGATATTACCGAAATACAGGAATTGAATTTACAAGTGCCTCTTGGAGGAGCATAATGCCAGAAAATTGTCCAGCGGATGTTAAACCTTTTTCCCAGTCAGAAGTAATCCAAAATCCGACTATTTTCAATTTAAACTATACAAACCAAGAGTTCTGGTCTATGAAGACCCGAATGATTGAATTTATTAAGGAACGTTTTGGTGAAAACGGAACGGTAATACCCAACACCTTCAACGATTTTGTTGAAAGTGATTTGGCGATCATGTTGATAGAAAATTGGGCTTTTCTTGCGGACACCCTTTCTTTCAAAATGGACCAGATCATTAACGAATTATTCATCGACACAGTTACGGAACTCGATAACGCTTTCAGGCTATCGAAATTGGTTGGTTTTGAGCCAACGCCTCCAATACCCGCAAGGTCACTATGGTCTGCAACGATTTTTAACACCCTTACTTCTGATGTAGTTATACCCGCACCAGTAATTGTCGATACCAGCGTAAATGGACAACCGATTATTATAGAACTTTTTCCAGCCAATCCTGATAACGAACCTATTTTTAATGAAGATATTGTTATTCCGGCTGGCAGCCTTGTAAATCAAAATATTGTTGGACTTGAGGGAAACACAATTGTCGATACTTTCACGGGAACGGGCGAAACACTTCAAAGCTATCAACTCAATTCAACCCCAGTTATCTTTGATTCCATTATTGTCAGTGTAGACGGTGTTGTGTGGGAAGAAGTTGACTTCTTCACCGATTCACAGCCAAGACGTGAATACAGGGTAGAATATGATTCTGAATACAGTGCGTACATTATGTTTGGCAACAATCGTGCGGGCTTGAGTCCCTCACCGGGATCTTCCATTGAAGTAACATATCGAACTGGCGGGGGGACGCGAGGCAATATTGTCACAGGATTCATTACAACAGAGCGAGCGGCTTTCGTGCCCGGTCTACAATTCAGTGTCACAGTATCCTTCACAAACTACACTAGGGGAGAATTTGGCTATGATGGCGATACATTAGAAGATATTCGTCGCAAGCTGCCGGAATGGATAAGGACACAGGACAGAGCCGTTACGGGCTTGGATTATAAAACTTTAGCTGACCAATTCGCCACTCCGTTTCACGGCCAAGTGGGCAAGAGTACAGCCGTCTTGAGACAAAGCGGTTGTGCTGCCAATATAGTCGATATTTATATTCTGGCGAAGGAAAATGCTGGTTTAGCAGAAGCAGGAGATGAATTAAAGGTGGGTTTGTTAGAGGAACTCAACTCTAAAAAGATGTTGACCGATCACGTTTGCATCAAGGACGGAACACAAGTGTTGGTGGACACTTCCATAGAGGCTGTTTTGGATCGATTCAACAGAAAGTTCGAACAGGAAATTAGAACTCAGATAATCCGAAGAGTCGATGCATTTTTCAATATCAACAACTGGGAGTTTGGCCAAACATTAGACGCAAGAGATCTTACAAAAGCCCTCGCAGACCTAAAACAAATTCAAGGGTATGAAATTACTTTCGTCACAAATGACGAGAATAACTCAGGTACAATTATTACTGCAAACTATAACGAAATAATAAGGCCGGATGATCTAACGATTTCATTCTTATTCACATGAGCATAAAAACAATCTATCAAAACCCTTCGATAACCGACACGATTCTGTTCACACTCATAACGACAGATTCGGATGGATGCCCTATTACCCCGTACAAGGTAGATAATGTAAAAATTTATTATGCTGAACGTGAGTTTGCAAACAGCAATTTTTCCGAGTACAACAAGGAGATAATTGAAGAGCGTCTTATTCTGGAATATCGAGAGGCCAAAGAGGCTTATTGTAACGATCCCACAGAGGCCAACTTAAAGGCCTTGGAAAATGTGGTGCAGGAAATTGAGGAAAGCAAAAAGACCAGCACTTTTTACTACAAAGACGCTCTTACTGTTGAAGTCTTTGGTTACGAAGATCCTACCGGAGCTACCGAAGATTTTCCTGCGTGGCTCAATCCCGACTCTGTTCCACCAGATGAACGAGAGAAGGTAGAAGAAGACAACATCCTTATACCGGCAGAAGACGAAGATGGTAACGTCATTGATGGTCAGTTTGAATTGTATTGGGAACCGAAGGGAATGCGGGAAGGTGATTACTTTATTTGCTGGACTTGGACACCCAATATAGCCGGTGATTCTATCACTTCTCATGAACAATTCTTTTTGTTTGGCAATACGGCCCTTACAACAAGTTTGCCGACACAACAAACCGATCCCGAAAAATACCCTACATTACTAAGACGTTATCTGGCAAGCACTTACGAAACAAGGCTTGCCAATAATGATTTGTCTCCTGAAGTTCTGTTGGAATTTAACAACGCGATAGCGATGGGATTTACTTGGCTAGAAGATCTTGCCAATCAGATGGTGGGAGTAATTGATGCGAACGTGACTCATGAAAGCTATTTGTCTGCATTCGGTAATCTTTACGATCTTAAACTTCGGTCGTCCGATCCTATTCTTTGGAGAAGACAGATAAGACAGGCTCCGACCACCTATAAGAAAAAAGGAACCCAGGCGGGCTTAAGCGAGGCTCTGGGGGCTTCGGGTATGGTTTTAAATAATTTCACCCGACTATGGCAAGTCATTTCGGACTATACGTGGCAAGATTACTTTGAGGTCGAAGAAGGACAGACCGAGTTCTCTCTATGTAAAAGCACACTTCCTCTAGATCTAGATAATTTTGAACTATACTATCGAGGAGTAAATGACGATGAATGGCAAGAATTGTCTGCTGATTATGTTGATCTAGATGATACAACCGACTCGTTTACCTGGATTGGCGACCAACTATCAGTAGACCCGATTGTTCTTGAGGAAGGAGATTCAATAAGGATCATCTACAAGATAGTCGAAGTACCGGGACCGACCGAACAAGCTATAGAAAACTATGTGCGAAGCCTTCCATTGGCCGACTTGCGAGATGAGCGAGATCAATGCTACCCTCCTAAAAATTGGAATGTCCGAGTAATCGCTGAAGATGATCCGATGTTTGACGTTGTTATCACGATAAGACATCCATTACACGATCCTGTAATGTTTGGACACATACGGACAGAATTTGGCTACAGCGAAAATGTCTATAACATGGATGAATATAACGGCAGTCTGAGGGAATCAACCAATCCCTGTCATATTGACAAGGATTTTGTTGATTGTTGCAAAAACTGTTTGGGAAGTCACTACAACGTCGATATTGAAATCGAATACATAACCGACGATAGGATTGTGGAAGCCCAAGACATTCTTAAAGAGTTTGTGCCATTTCAAGCGATTTTACACTCTATCAATTTCAATGGTGCCATCAACGAATTTGTTGAGCCTCCCATTGAAGAAATCACCGTGAACATACAACTCCATGGTGAAGAAATCCTACTAGCTGGAGAGGGTCAAGATATATTCAATCGGGTGGTGCCTTACGAAAATGCCAACCTCATATTGAAAAGGACAATGCTGGCGAACATGGAAAACAAAGTTCTTTCGGCTAGCGGCACAGCATATAATGACAACGTTGCCATCTTTTCTCCTGGTACAACTTCGGGAGATGTGAAGGGAACGTTTGTGAAATTTGACGCTCTGGGAATCAATACCGAAAACATATCAGGTAGCCCATTGGACAATTCTAATTTGATGGAAATTTACGCTCCACACACGCTCGCTGGCAAATATTCCTTGGGCGATCCGATTGGTTATTCGGCGGTAGTGGCGGCTGCTGACCCTCTGTACTCGGAACCCGTAAATGAATCTCAATTTACATTTCGCATATCCAATAAAATCATCACCGAAGATCCGGTTAATATCGATCAAGCTGACTACTTCACATTTAATGACGATGATGTGGATTTTGCCGAACTCGGCACAAGAAGCGAATGGGACAAAGAACACACAGAGTATACCGGAAATGCTTGGGAACTTTCGGTTCCATCGTTTGGTGGTGGACCCTATCCAATCCTGAATGTTCTACCGGGAGGGATTCTTGTCCTAGAAGATGACGGAACCTTACCGACCTCCTACACATCGGGCTTAACTTGGACATTGAAAGATGATGGTGGCACCACCCGTGCCACAGGCACGGGTGGTGCCCTTTCCGTGCGTCGTCGTGGATTGGTCGATTTTAGGCCAGGAAGTGTGGCCACAACAATTGATGATGTAAGAAACATCCTCAGGATTGGCGATTATGTTCTTTACAGTGGCACACAATACCAGATTATTGCTTTTCACGAAAGCGACAGCCACCAGTTTTACATAGATGAATATACAAGTGGAGATGTAGCGGGTGTTACAGTTGTCGTTTATCGGAGACTAGCCGATCAGGCGATAGGGCAATTTGGCTATCGTGGACTAACATTGGAGACATTAGTCGATCACGAAACAGGCCTCCCGATCCTGAATGGTGTCAATGCCGCCCATTTCCCAGATGGTTCTTTGGATGCTTCGGAAAGTAGCAAGTTCAAAGAAAACTATCTAATCCTCATTGGCACCGATTATTATGCAATTACTGAAATAGATGGCAAAAAAATTACTTTGGCTGGACCGCCTAATGATTGGAAAACCACAGGGACGGCGGTTACCTACGACATTTACAGGTTCGCCAATCAGCCTTTGAGTATACCCGAAAGAACAGAACCAGACAAACCAGGACATGATTTCACATTCGTGGATCGGAGAGGCAAGAGCATAATCGACGTAACCACAGAATATGGAACGCCAATGACACTTCGCATCCTAAATACAGCCGAAGACAGACCTACGGAGCTTTTGGATGTCGTGCGTCAGGAAGAATCAATCACTTGTTTCATAGAATATGCAGATGGAACAAAAGACGAGATGGAGGTGCAGTGAAAATAACTGATACTATTCATTTAAAAGGCGAGATCGAATTAACCAAGACATGGAAAAACGGCAAAGAGGAAAAAATCGTTTTCCCAAATGCCATACTCTTTAAGGGTAGGGACGCCATTGCCGCAAGTTTGGCGAACGACTATGGAAGCGAATATGATTTTTTCATTACCCGAATGATTTTCGGTGATGGAGGGACAAGTGCCGATGGCCAGCCCAGGCATGTAAATGCTGAGAGAAATGGCCTTTATGGCACAACTGTAGTCAACAAACCAGTTATTAGTACGATTGATCCCAACATTGCCAGTCAAGTAGTTTTTACCGCTGTCATCACGAACAGCGAAGGCAATGGTTATGTATTGAACGAAATGGCCCTTCAGATGAACTCTGGAGACCTTTATAGTATGGCCACATTTGGTGGAATTACCAAAAGTTCAATCATGCAACTTACTTGGGCTTGGCGATTGAGCTTTATCTAATGAAAAAGATTTTTGAAATACAAGAGGTTTACGATCCTGAGACCGATCAACAATACCGGGCTCTCTCGATAGATCGAGAAATCTTCGACTGGGGCTTTGGGCCCGATGAAATTAAAAAGGCCATGAAATTTTGTGGTGGAGATGGTTTCTTGGGCAAGACAGTTCAAGGCGATGTTTGTCGTTTCTTTCTGGAGAGTCTTGGAGAGGTGGTTGGCAGACCGGTAACCCTTGCCGAAGTGAACGAAGCGATAGAGAAAGGTTATTTGGAATGCAACTAGTAGAGGAAACAGACAAGAGATTCTACCTAAAAGAATCTACGGTGCCTAATGCAGGGTTGGGAGTATTTGCTGCTGAACCTCTGAAAGCTGGAGATTATCTGGAAATCATTGGTATACAGGTAAAAACGGGTTCTATTGCGGATAAGTGTACTGCTTATGCCGACCGATACAAGTTCGCGGCATCGGGCAAATTGGTAAAAAAGCGACGAACAACGGATTTCACCCGAAAGGTTGTTCCCTTGGGTTACGGCGGCATGGTCAATCACGCTCCTAGTCCTGAATTGGAAAATGCGATGATCGACTATCATAAGGGTCCAACCAGAAACAAAAATGCAGGGCAACCGATATATCGATTCGTTCGCAACATCGCTCAAGACGAAGAGATTTTGGGAAATTACGGAGAACAGTGGGAGAAGATTATGGGTTGGGCCGAGGACAAGGCCGATGAACTTGGCAAGGATTGGAAAACCTTTTTGTCCTACGACCTATATAATCTCAAGGAACTGATGGGCGAGTTTGCCTCCAAGGAGTGAAATGCCAGAAATTGATCTAATACAAGATGTCTTATACGAACCAATTTATCCTTACCATTGGCTTTACGACAATCTTCCTCTGCACAACATCCTTACGAGAATCGATCTTGTCAATTTTCAGGTTGACATAGATGCTGACAATCTACGCAACTCCTCGGGATCAGCAGGAAGTTTGAAAAATCGTCTAAACCAATCTCTTGAAGAAAGTGGTGATCTGAAGGATTCGGCCATAGACGATGCAATGCACAATATTGCCTTCCATACTGATGGAAGTGATGGCATTTCTACGACTTATGTCCGAATGACAGAATCGGAACGAGACAAATTGAGTCTCATTCAATCGGAAGCAAATTTGTTGGATGTTGAGGTCCAATCGCTTTCTACAACCGAATTGCTTACGACGGGGACTGCCAGACTGCGACACTCAGATACGGTGACCTTCACTCTCGATGCTCCCGATATTATCAAAGCCCATACAGTTTTTCCGCCTGCGGCGGCTCATCAGCATTTTTACGATTTAAAACCGGCTCATCTGACTCCCGGTTCTCCAGACTACAAGAACTATAAAACTACCTCGGTAGGAACAGCATTCATGACTGGCACCCTGAGAGTTTATGTCAATGGCATCAGGTTAAGCGAAGATGAAGCTGTTTACGTCTATGACGGAAGTACGGGTCCTGACGGAACGTGGACATTGACTTATGTCTCTGCGTCTACTCCCGCTTCCGGTACATTTACCATCAATCGTGCGTTAGATCCGGCAGACGTAATTAGGATTGATTTCGACCAAAGTTTAGCACCATAGAGTAGGTAAAAAGTGACTCGATTCAAAAAGAAAGAATTGAGTTTCGGCTTTGTTGTCATATTGCCCGAGTACAATCCGGGAATGCTTCAGGGTACGATGCGATCCATCAGGAATCGTTACGGCCAAGATTTTTCCGTTGTTTGTACCGTAGGCAAAGATTTTACTCCCGCCGAACTCAAAGAAGTCAAAGAACTGTGTCCCGCCCATCGAGGCAAACACACCATCACGTCTTTGATTAACACAGGAATCAAGAAGGGGAACAAAGACTGGAACATCATCGTGATGGCGGGAACTATTGTCAGACCCAAACTAAATCACAGATATGCTTACTGGATAGAAAATGAAAAAGATGTACTCTATCCAATAGTTGTGACGTATAATCGAGATAGATACCCGATCAAGATTTGCAATGAATTTTATGATGCCACGCTGAATGGACTTTGTATTCACCAAAAGACATTCAAGTCTGTTGGTGACTTTTCCGACAGCCCATTTGAGTGGTCGAAAAAGATTTGGGGCCTTGAGGCCGCAAGTCAAGGAGTTAGGTTTAAAGCCATCTTAGGACTTAAGATGTGTTGATTCAAAAATCTGATTTCGCTGCTTGATTGCCAGACGAATCAATTCCCATTCCTCGCTTAACGGCTTTTTCCCTCGATCCAGGGCAACCAGTTCGTCTACCACCTCTTCGATGGAATTGTAAACGTTTGCTTCTTGCTGGGCAATTATCGGATCGTCACTTTGGATTTTATCAATCACATCGAAAAGCCAACGAGGAAGTCCATAGAGACCCGCATCACAGACAAAATAGCTGGGAATGTGCCGTCTTTCAGCGACATAGGTCTCATTTGCTGTACCCCACTGGGGTATGAGAGGATTTACAACAACGATAATGAAATCGGCTGCGTCAGTCCCGTGAAGATCGTGGCGGCGGTAGGCTCTCACATATCTCTGAAGTTCCTTAAACTGTCCTCTTTTTTGAAGTTCGATCTGATAATTTGTGTCCTCCGCACCAATTTTGCCGTTTGGCTTGTCTGTCGGATCGAACAAACCGACATCCAGTTCGACTTTTTGTACCAAAGTGCTGAACTTACGTCGCCACGCAATCCCCGCATCAGGAACATATTCGATAGCCCCCGATAGATAGCCCAATGCTCCGCTCAATTTGCCCATAATGATTCCTCTTTTGAAACTCTATTACAATATAGCTATTGTTACGAAGGAGCTAGAAAATGTCAAGTGATATTTTAGGAGAGATAGAACAACTGCTTAAAGAAAACAGAGTAGTTAATAGGATGAGCCTTTTCCAGATGAAGCATTTTTTGATAGGAAAAGAGCCCACAATCCAGGCAAAATTGCGTTGCTGTCTAAATGAGCTTTCTGCTAGAAAACATTCTCTGAGAAATTTGGTTTTGGCAATTGAAGATACCAACGACGACATCCGTTTGTTGGAACTAAACATTGAAGAGCGATCTGTTTTGGCGGAAAATACACTAAATAAAGTTGAGAAATGGGATATCGAGACTCGAAAATTAAATCGCAAGAAAGTCAAGTTGGAATTGACCCTTGAAGATTTGCTGAAGACCCAAAGAGAAACTGAAGAAGAGGCGAATTTCTTCCTTCAGGCCTTTAAAAAACTTCAGGAGATCGAACCTCTCAAGCCTTTCGACGATTTGCAGACGAACTTGGAACTTTGGAATGAAAAGTACAGTGATGAAATCCATCTGCGGTTGTTGACTGGAAGACCTCTAGATTTGAATCTTGTTAAATGTATTTTGAATCTTGATAAAGAAACCCCAATTCGAAAAGAACTGGTAAGCATGTTAGAACAAATAGAAAAGCAGGCAATTGAGGAAAAGAAAAGGCGTGCGTTGGTCGCTGATGACCACTCTCGTTAAGCCACCCAAACCACAAGGAGACTAATGGCAGATCGAATTACCAGCTTGGATGTAGGATATCTTCCAGGTGATCTTTCGCTCTTTCCCGATGCAATAGACGATAAAGAGAGCCTCTATGAGGTCAGAAATAATGCTCAAACTGTTTTGAAGCAGAGTCTTCCATATACTGCACAAAATATCATTGTTGAAGATGCCACAGATTTTCCTCCGCACGGATTATTGAGATTGGGACCGCCTCCTGGAGAAATCGGAAATAGTGAGATCGTTTACTATGGATCTAGAACAGATTCGGTTTTCACTGAAACAATACGTGGTTTTGTGGGTTCTAGACAAAATCAGTGGACGGCAGGGGCTCATGTCATAAATGCTGTTATGGCCGAACCTCACAATACAGTGAAAGATGCTGTCATTAACATGCAGGCTTACGTCGGTCTTCGTTTAAATCCCGCCGAAGATTCAATTTCTGGTAAGGTCGATTCCTTAGAAGTTAAATACCTTGCACCGAAGGCCCAATTTCGTGCTTTTCCTCGTTTTGGACCACCACCTTTGAATGTCCGGTTTCAAAATTTTTCATGCGGGAACGTCATACGATACTTGTGGGATTTGGGCGATGGTACATCTTCTCTTGATAAAAACGTTAGCCACACATTTTACGAGGAAGGTGTGTACACGGTAAAACTGACTGTGGTCACGTCTACTGGTGCCCAAGGTATTACCGTAAAAGAGGATTACGTAACAGTGTCCTTAGACGAAGCCTTGACTTTCTTTTACGTATCTCAGCAAAATCCTTCACATCCCGCTTATTCCATGGAAACAGCAACACGTTTGGTAGATACAGGCGAGAACCCAAGTGCTGTTTCGGCAACATTTGAATTTGTGGATCAGTCGGAAGGAGACATTGCCGGAAGAGTGTGGGTTTTTGGCGATGGAGAAACAGAAACGGTCGATAATCCGAACATTCATAGCACCACACACAGCTATGAATCACCCGGAGAATATGAACCTACACTATTGCTGATCTTCTCGGATGAACGACAGATACTAGTTACAATAGATCAAAAAGTGGTGGTGATTTAATGAGCATACCCGAAACCAGTCTTTATCCCGATAGTTTTGATTCGGATGAAAATCTTTACCTTGTGCATGATAGCCTGAGAGTTCGTTTGGCAGAAGATTATACGCCGGGGGATACAAGTATTACTATTGAAGACACCGATGACGGTGCAACAATGGAGAAATTTCCTTCAAGTGGCTTTATTACACTCACAGAACAGCAAAGTGATCCCGAGGAGAGGGCGATAAGTTTTTGGTATGCCTCAAAAACAGACACTACTTTTGATGGTTTGATTTTATCAGATGGGATCGATAGCGTCAAACCCAAACTCATAACAAATGTAACGCAAAGCGTAATGAACCATCATCACAATGCCCTTAAAGATGCGTTGATAGCTATTCAGGAATTTGTGGGGGTTGAAAACCAAACCGATCTTACCCCCTTTGGTAACACTCTCCAGGGTCGAATCAACTTTCTGAGAAAACTCATATGGACTCCGCGAGCTTGGTTCACAATGGACAAAAGGGTTGGTTTGGTGCCTTTGTGTGTTACGTTTACAGACCAAAGTTTTCGTTTAGGTCAAGGTTGTGGTGAAGGCGAGGTCATTTACATATGGGATTTTGGTGACGAAACACATTCTATTATATCTGTATCTGTTTGTTCTGAAATCTCCGCTATTTCAACCATCTCAGCCGCTTCGGTTATTTCAGCAGGTCCCACTTCGACAAAAACCATATCGGTTACTTCTACAGTTCCGATTTATGAGAGAAATGTCTTGGTTAGAGATTTGGACGGTGGCTCAATCAAGAAGTGCTACACAATACCCAACAGATATAATGTATCATTGAGAGTCATCAATCAGTTTGGTGAAGACACAGTTGTTTTTTCCGAAATCATCGATGCTAGAATCGAGGCTCCCGACGTAGCCGTTATTGATTACGACCCTCAAGCTACCCAAGATCTTACTCCTGGAATCCCTTCGGGAGGACCTTATACTACGCCACCTGTGATTCGTTCGCCCACAGATACCTTTATTCAGATTCAAATTCCCGAAGGAGAGAATCCCAATACTCCGGGTCGATCCTATGCTGGGGAATTGTTGGATAACTGTGGTGATCCAATCGATCCTATTATAACCTACACATGGAATATTGCCGATGATTTAGAACACGAAAACCAAAGAACAACAAAGGCTTCTTTCGGTATTGGAGGTTTATACGATCTCGCCCTCAGGGTCGATACACAATTTGGCTCTTATCGCATTACGACATATGAAAACACAATGGATATCGTTGAAGAGGAAAATCTTTGGTTGTGGATGAACCAAAGTCCCACTGCACGGGCATATGAGTTCGGACTAGCAAGCGAGACTTTTAAAGCAGCCGGTACAGAAGTAGTTGTCAATCGAGACGATTCATTCTTAGACTATCTAGCGAATCCCCCTTACGACCCAGACGCAGAAGCTAGGGCAAAAAGAGAATTTTCACGCAACACGGCATTCACAAGGCGAGGAACTGATCCTTCGGGAATATCAGGAACCGCTTTATTGTTCTGGGCTATAGGTGGAAGTGATGTGGCCAACCAAAAAATTGCCGTTAAAGAACACAATGGCTTTGCAGACACTTACGAATCAAAAACCTCAATAAAAGAAAGGCCTTGGAATTGGACAGCTTTAATTTCCTCTGATGATGCATTCTTTGTATTTGGCACACAAGAACATGTTGCTGCTCCTAATACAAATCCCTCTAATCCTGAACTGCTATCGTATTCACTCTCGACATTAAGTGGCGGTCGTGTTACTCTGACGCCCTCGGATTTCACAAATGGAGCCGACACGCTTCTAACCCACCCGTCCGTTTACGATGGCGGCGTACCAACTAATGGCTATTTTGCCACATATCGAGGAACATGGAAAGATTCGACAGGGTATTTGTTGCGGAATAGTGCGGTCAACGAGTTCTTCCGAATAGATAGTTTTTTTAAGACATTGGGATCTGTATTAGAGCCATTTCAGGGAATGACAAGACTACAGGAAATGACCGGAGCAACTCAGAAAACAGAAGGCGAACTGGTTACTTTGAGTGATGGCTTGTATTTCTTTAATAATTCTAGTGAGATTTTGGCCTATAATGAGACTTCCGAGGTTTGGGAGGTCGGTGGACCAAGTGTACAATCTGTATCATTTAGATCCCTACAAGATACAACTGTCTCAGGATTCAACGATACCTCAAACACTCTGTTGGCTGCCTCAGATAATGACAGCATTGCTTACCTAAGTTTCGACTATAGTCCGCGAGCCTTCATTAAGTTCAACAGCACCAATGCAACGTTTAATGATGCGGGAGTGCGACCTTCGGGCTCGCAATTCCTAATGGGTATCTACTAAATAGGAAAAAGGAAAAACATGAGTGTCGGTTTCCCACCACAGCCAGTATACCCCCAAGCAGTAGACTCAAATTATACCCTGTTCTTGGTCTACAACACTGGCGAAGCTCGCTTGGCAGCCGATAATGCAGCCTGGGCCCAAGAAATAGAGATCTATCCGGTGGGTCCTGACGAGCCAGAGATATGGGCTGACAATGGTTTTGGAAATCTTGAAGGCGAGCTTTTTTACTATGATGCAGTAGAAAAAAACGAATATGGCAAGGTCGATAAACTAAAAAGATGTGCCCGAAACTTGGGAGGCCAACCTACTAAATTCAACAAAGCTTCTACTGTACCCACTCCTGGTTGTCCCTGCAAGGAAAAGGGGGTCTGGGTCCGAGGGATGGTTATTGCCGAACACCACAATCAAATCGTGGATTGCACAATCGCCACTGAGCAGTTTCTTACAGTGGTGGATTCTTGTGCCCAAGACTTGATAGATGAACCACCGTGCCCAGATGATGTCCCTTGCCCCGAAATCGATTTTAGCTTTAAGGAAGTTACAGAGCCCGATCCCTGTGAGGGCACCACATATCAATACGCTATAGAGATTACTGGAAACTACAGCACCTTTGAACTTGATTTTGGTGATGGGCAAACATCAACTTCACTAACGGGCACACACACCTATCCCCCGAACACAAGGGTAGATCCCATTGTTAGAGTAGCGAGTGAAAATTGTACTATCGCCCAAAGTCCAACATCCCGAACAACAGACCGGCCTGTGGCCCCAACCGTCGCAGATCCACCCAACTGGTTGCTTCCAATTCCAGAGGTTCCAACTTTTCCAGTTCCAAGTATTCCACCGATTTCCTGTGATGTGGATATAGAATTACCCCAGATTGTTGTGCCTGGAATTGAAATTCCTAGTTTTATTCTTAGCGGCATCAACATCGAAATTCCTTCCATAATACAGATAGTGCCTCCGATTCCCACAATAATTACCATTGTGCCTGAAATTCCCACTCTCATTGTTATTGAGCCGGAAATTCCAAGCATTATCACAATCGAACCAAGCGTTATCACAATCGAACCAAGCGTCATAGAAATCGTTGGCGATATACCAACTCAAATAGAAATCGTTGAAGATATCCCAAATGTCATCACCGTAATTGATGACATTCCAAGCGAAATTAGTATTGTGGGCTGTTCCAGCGAGATTTCGCTAATCAATGCCCCAAGCGAAATTTCAATGGTTAATTGTTGTAGTGAGATTTCGTTGGTCAATTGGCCGGATAATATTTCGTTGGTCAATTACCCCAGCGAGATCTCTCTTGTCTGCCTGTGCAGCGAAATCTCTCTTATCTGCATGTGCAGCGAAATCTCTCTTGTAAACTGGCCGAGTGAAATTGGAATTTCTTGGGGAACAATTCCTTCTATTGAAATTTCTTGGGGAACAGTTCCCACAATAAGCTGTGATTGCACAATTTCGGTAGAAGTCGTTTGTGCCAATCCAACACCTAGTTTCGCAGTTTATGCAGATTCAGTCCAGCATTCTCCTGTTGTTACCGAAGTTATCAAAAAATTGGGATTGAATGACACGATTTCGATGCAGCCTCCGCAAGAAGAGGCTGCTCAAAAATATCGAGAAAACTATCGACAAAAAAAAGAAAACATTCTTGATCTTGGTATCCCCTCAGAAATCAGCTTAGTAGCTCCCGAAATACCTGAATTAAAACTGATTCACAATTTACCAAGCTCAATTTCTTTGGAAGTTCCAGCAATTCCAACTATTGAAGCAAAATGGATTGGCGAACCTCTGCCGAGCGAAATCAGATTTGTCAGTGATAATTTAATTCCAACCACAATCAATCTTTTGGCTACCGAAATCCCCGCAGCTATTCCAATTGATGCGACTGCCATTCCAACTGCTTTGCGATTAGAACCAGCCAGCAATTTTCCGACAGAACTCAAGCTAAATGCTGAAGATATGCCAACGGAAGTAAAGGTGACCGGTTTCCCGGATTCCATCAAAGTCGATATACCATCAGAAATTGTTGCTAAATTAGAGGTTCCCGAAAACCTGGAAGTCCCGCTGGTCTATAAAGGTGGCCCAATTCCTATAGAATTTGGCAAACAAACTCTAATGAATAGCAGCGGCGAGGGCCCCTGTTTTCAGTTGGTGCCCTGCAATCCAACCCAATGAGAATCAAAAAAAGAAAACACAACCACTACCTCCTTAGTGATGCAAATGTTTGGGTCCGCAATTTTTGCGAACCCGGTCGTCCGTATGATGATATCAACAAATTGTATTCGAATACCGAATCCAAAATGTTGTTCAATAATGAGTTACAAAACCTGAAAATCAAGCGTGGTGCCTTTGAACCAGATCGTGTTCATTGTTCTGACATGGTTATTGTTTCGGATGGCTATAATTTCAAAAAACTACAGTTTGAACTGGCCAAGTTGCCAAACAAAGTTAAGATCATAGCGGTGAATGGGGCATTGGCTAAGTGGAGAATGATACGGGAAAATGGGGTCGTTGAACGAGTGATATCTTACTATGTTGTCAACAACCCTTACATAGAGTGTGCCCAATTCCTACCAACTGAATATGCCTATTATCCCAATTGCATCGCTTCAATAAGAACAAATCCAAAATTTGTTCAGAAGTACAAGGGCTCAGTTCTTTTTTATCAGCCTTCGCCCATCAAACACTTCTCAGGAGCCATGCCAAAACTGCGTCCTTATCTTGATGATTGTAGAAATCCCATAGGTGCAGCTATCTCGCTGGCTTTTCTTTTTGGGGTCCGAAGACTTCTTCTTTTTTGTTGCGATAGCTCTTTTGAAGATCGCCGGGCCGCCGCCGTAAAACTCGACAATGATCTTTGGTCATATCCTCAACAAATTGCATCACAACAAATTGTTGATGGGTTTCTCTATTGGCTGAAAGAGAAGGGAATCAAAATTGGATACTATGGAAACGGAATAAAGTATAGTCATGCTGAATATATAGAGTTGGATAAGTTGGCTGAGTTCTTTACCGAGGAAAACAATGGATAATGAACCCATTTTCAGTCTCAATGACTTCAAAAAATGGATGAAGAATCAAGAAGACCAAGAACCCAAAGCAACCAAACTCAATTTGACGGGTACTGCCGTAGAATCGAAAGTAAACAGCAAACGACTTGTTGAAAACATGATCGTAGATGCGGGAGAAAAGGTTCAGCTAGCTATTGACTTCCGCAAAAATGGTGGGACTATTTTGGCTGTGGAGGGGAAAAACTTTCTTATCGAAGTAGCTTCGGGAGCATTTTTTATTCCTAGAAATTACGTTAAGAGGGCCTAGTGGGCCTTCTTTTAAGCATGGTTTGCTTCTTAGGAATCGCCCTTGTAATTGGCATCCTTCTCCATGACTTGACCTCAAATATAGGATTCGCTGCGTGGGGGATTCTGTGAAATCCCCTTCTTCTTAATGACCGAACCAAATCAGCATAGCCCAGTGCTGTTTCAATCCAGGGTTCCCAAAGCATTCTATTGTCATAAATAAGCAACAAAATGTCTCTTTCTAGACTCGTATCAAGACCTAACATCCTAATATCCGACATCCTCGTCCCGTGAATCTTCTCCTTTGCAGGGAAACTCAGTAGCACTCTGACTCCCCGTCTGTTTCTTCGTGCCAAATACAGGTAAGCCCTTTCGTCTGCCATGTAATTCCTCCAAAATAATTTCCAAAACGACTCTACTATGATCGTCTAACTCACCAAACTGTTTGGTAAAAGCACTAAAGGCACCTACGATTTGTTTGCTTTTCCATGTATTGTTGGATTTAGCCATGATACCATTTTCTCAGTATGCAAAAGTCAAAAACAAGTTCTGTGCCTGCTACCTGGGACCATTTAAACAACACTTGATTCGTCTCGTCGCAGTGCGGCCTTTTATTGGAAAAGAGTTGCCGGGCATCGAAATTCATATAGGTTGTCGAGATGATCTGTTTTATTTAGTTCAAAATGAAGAAAGAATCATCAAGGAATCGGAAATCCCCAAACTCAAGAAAAAGTTCGGTTATTTTCGGGACTTACGATATGACGCGAACAGCGACCCAATAGAATGTTTTTTGATGGAATCCGAGCTTCAAAAATCTCTGGAGCATCTGTCATCTCTGTAGACCCAGAAATGGTGAGCTTCTTCTGTCCTCTCGTATCCAGACAAGACTTCATCAAGCTTCCCCAAAGGAAATGGCACCTTTACCACCGCAGGATTGTGCTTTTTAATGCACTCTTTCTCGGAGAGATCAAGTAGGCCTTCGTCCCAAAAGAGAATGGCCTTAGGACGCACCTTTTTTGCTTTTTCAAGTACCCTGAGCTTCCAACTCCACGGCAAATGCTGAAAAACATGCAAGAGGGCCACAACATCGACCTCCGATATGGGCCATTCGTCCAGGGCAATATCGCAGACCTGAAACTTACATAGCCCACATTCCCTTAGTTCCTTCGCCACATCTATTGCCGTTGGTATCCTTTCCAAACCCAGGTAGCTCTTGCAGCCCCAAGCCGATAAATATGGTGATTTGGTCCCCGCATTGCACCCGAGATCAACCACACTGTAGTATTTCAACGGCAAAAGACATCTAGCCATCGCCGCTATTACTTCCGGTGCATTTTTCTTCTTCTTGAGAAACTCTCCTTTCGCATATGGGGGTCGATTGTCAACAACGGTTTCTGCTGGATGGCGGGTCAAAAGCTTCTTGTGTTCTTCTCCCACCTGATCCAAAGGGTGGTCTGTGAATATGTTTTCCATGTTGCTCACCTTAAAAGTGTGTGTTGTTGTATATATATCCCTGAAGACAAGGATCGATTCACATTCAATCCTTAAGGAGATGCGATGAGTGTATTTAAGGTTAAACTTAACAACCGCAAACAAGGTTTGCTCGACAAAGATCCAAGTACCGCTAGTGCTGGTGCCGTAACAGGCCAAGGTCTTGGCAATCAAATGGACCCGAGTAAGCAGCGTGGTGTATGGGTCATGGGCCCGAACTTGATTAACCGCCTTCTGCTTGATGGTGAAACTTTCACCGATTGCAATTATTGGAAGCGATTTGCTTACCCGCAAGTCCCTCTGGATGAAGCAATTGTTGAAGTTGTCACTGACGACGGAAGCATCTACTCTGACGTTGCAAGTGAAAATGTCTACCCGAAGGTTTACGACGAGAGCGTTGTCGCTGGCACTACCTACGCCGACAATCAAGTCGATATCGCAGGCGACACTGGTGGATATGCGGTCTTTGCCCAAGTTACCAACAAGCATGCTGCCCAAGATATCAGAATGCGTCTGAATGGTCTAACCACAGCTATTATGGATCTGCCTGCTGATAGTACACAGGTCTTTAACAGCGGTGACCTTTCTCTTAGCCTGATTGAGTTCGATAACAGTGAATCCGGTGCTGCCGGTCCTGTTGAGGTTCAAGTTGTCTTGAGTATCCGCTCTGTTTGCAACAGCTAAGAATCATCAATGATGTAAATCATGGAGAGCCCTTCGCCCAGCGAAGGGCTCTTTTTTTTTTAGAATCTAAATATGAATAAACGGCCATAACTCATTTAAAGTATGGCCAGAATAACCAGACCAATCAAACCGCCACCACTTACGCTACGACAATTTTTTGAAAAGCGGAATAAAGTCCTGATTCTTCGGGAAACCGGTGGTTTGGGCGACATCCTGATGCACAGAATGATGTTTGAGGATTTCAAGCTTCTCGCTCCCGACATAGAAGTTGTTTTTGCTTGCCCCACCAAATATCACAGTGCCGTTGAGGACCACCCTTTCATTGATGAGGTGCTGGATTCCCAGAAAGTAGATGCTAGGAAATACGTTGCCTATTACACGACGACGAGTGCTTGTACTCGGTACGAAATGTCCATGGCTCCTTTCTCGCAAAAACATCGAAGCGATATTTGGGCCAATCATTGCGGTGTCGAATTGACTCGACACAATATGCATATTCGATTAGAACCCGAATACATCGAATCCGCGAGAAAACGACTTGATGCAGTACGTGGCGGTAAGCCCGCGATAGTTCTGTGTCCGATGTCGGCAATGATTGTCAAGAACCTAACGGAACAACAGCAGCTTTCGCTCATTGAGCAGCTTCGAAAGATAGATTTCTTTGTCTACGTGCTTCACCACAAACCTATGCCTCATTTGCCGGTGCCGGTGTGGCATGATCTGTCTATCCGACAGTGGATGGGAGCAATAGAGGTCGCTGATTATGTGATAACTGTCGATACAGCGGGTTTTCATTATGCAGGCGGCGTAGGTAAACCTCTTACGGGCATTTTCACGTTTGCAGATGGAAAGGTATATGGCCGGTACTACGATTTCGTTCTGGTGCAAAAGCATAGAGACAACGGAGATTGGGATTGTGGTCCATGTTATTACTGGCCCATCTGTCCTAAAACAAAAACTGTTCCTAAGCCCTGTCTCACAGAAATAACGACCGACATGATTATGGAAGGTGTTGAAAAGATGTTGCAGAAATGGCCTCGATGATAACAAAAAGCAAAGAATTTTTCCTATATACAGTGATATGCCTTTTCTAATAAGACCAAATGAGACGAAATTTGTCACTAAAGAGGGCGAGTGTGCAATTCACATTACCTTCGATCCAATCGTCCTGGAGTTAAATGTCAATCTTAACTCGGATGGCTTGTCAATCAGCAAGGGCACTCAGCCCGACAAACAGGAAGACGATGCGGAGAGGCCCGCCTGGGTTCCTCCCAATTTCTCTTCCAAAAATAGAAAGATCAAATTCGGAGAAACCGTAGAGGAGGAATAATGGCTTGTTTTGGTTTTGATGCTGGAACGTACAATATGATTTGTGCTTTTCGGAAACCAGACGGCAAAATTGCCTACAAAAAAGAGGTAAATGCTTTTCTGGAACTAGAGTTAGACGACTATGTCTTCAACATGATGGACGAAAAAGGTGCCCCCTTGATTGAAGACAAAGAGCGAGGGGTATTTTATGCCTGTGGGCAGGCCGCCGTAAATATGGCCCATTCAATCAATACCCTGCAACTGCGTAGGCCTATGAAAGACGGATGCCTCAATCCTAAGGAAAGGCGAGCCCAAGAGATCATGAGCGACATGATCTACGGGATGCTAGATCGTGTTCAGCCTAAGGATACGCTATTCTACAGTGTTCCCTCAAACGCTATTAACCAGGAAACAGATGCAGATTACCACAGCATGATCCTTAGAAATATCTTTCAGGGAATGGAAGATGAAAAGGGCAATATGAGGTTGAAACTAAGCGAAATCAATGAAGGTTTGGCCTTAGTTTACGCCGAACTTGAGGAGAAAAAATGGACGGGCATTGGAATTTCTTGTTTGGTTCCTGGAACTAAAATCTATACAAAAAGAGGAATCATAAAGATAGAAGATGTTAGAAAGGGAGATGAGGTTTTAACGCATAAGGGAAGATGGCGACCAGTTAGCCAAGTCATTACAAAACATTTTGACGGCTTGGAAACAGATGTTCACATTACCGGATATGCAGGCGAAGATAATTTTTATCGTTTTGTTGATAATCATGAACTTTATGTCAAAAAAGATGATGTGTGGCAATGGATTGGTTGTGAAGAAGTTCGTGTTGGAGATATTGTAGGAGAACCAATTATTGATCGAAATCGATCTAAAGGGAGGCCAACAATTACCCTATGCGAAAGAATCACATGTTCAAAAGAATATTCCAAAAAACACATAGAAGTGTCTCAAGACGTGCAAAGACTAATAGGATATTTTATGGGTGACGGTAGTATTAGCGAATCAGAGCCATGTGTTCAATTTGATTTTGCTTCAACCGAAATTGAGAACTTAGAAGATGTTGAACGTATCCTGGAGAAAAATTTCGGGAAAGCCAGTAACCGAACGAGAAAAGATGAAAACACAACTCGACTAAAGTGTTATAGCAAAGGACTCATGAATTGGTTTAAAAATCATTGCTATGATGAATTTAAAAGGAAAAGGTATCCTTGGTCTTTAGAAAGAATTAGCAATGGCGATTGTTTTAATTTGCTGGCCGGTTTGGTTCGTTCTGATGGGTGGATAGAAGATGGAACTCTCTGTTTTGCTAACACCAATACGTCGCTGATTTTATTGGCGAAACAATGTCTTTCTAGAATTGGATTCGCTGCAAGTCTAAGTTCCAGACCTCCGCGTCAAGGAGGAACAATAGATGGTAGAACAATAAATGGCAAGAAAAAAGAGTGGTCAGTTATCGCTAGTGGGAAAAAGTGCTTTCTTTCACTTTTAGAAGCAGTTAGAACTATTACTTGCGATAATAGTACATTTATGGAGAAAATATTCATAGAAAATGGTTTCTGTTGCTCGCGAATAACAAAATTAGAAACGAATGAATATTCAGGAATCGTCTATGATTTAGTTGTTGAAGAAGACCATTCGTTTTCAGGTCCACAATTAACTATTCACAATTGCGGTGCTGGCATGGTCAACGTTTGCATGTCGATGTTCGGTGCCCCGCTCTTTAAGTTCTCTCTTGTCAACAGTGGCGACTGGATCGATAAGCAAGCATCCAGAGCCATTGGCGAAGAAACCACTAGCTACGTCAATCGAGAGAAGGAAAAGATTGACTTGTCGGGTGACAGTTCTGAATACGTCCACAGAGCCATTAAGGGCCAATACGAAATCATGATCCACAAAACTGTTCAGGGTATCAAAAAAGGCTTTGAACAGTGTCAGCAGAGGCCTTTGGATGACCCTGTTGATATTGTGGTCGCTGGGGGAACGAGTTCTCCCAAGGGCTTCCCTCAACTGTTCAAAAAGGAACTAGAGGGGGCCAAACTGCCAATCAAAATTGGCAGTGTCATCAGGCCGAAGGAACCTCTCTATTCTGTGGCGAGAGGTTGCCTGATAGCCGCAGAACATGCCTAATAAGGAGAAAAATGAGTAAGCAACTAGAAAGAGATTGTTTTAAAGAATACGAAAAAGGGGTAAGAAACAAAATCGAGGATGATCTTAAATGTCATGGACCCTTCCACGACTCCGTCAATCCCGAAGATTATGTTGATGTCCCTATGGCAAATGTTCGTGTGCTTCATCAAACAATTGGTGAAAAGAAAGAATTATATGATTCGGGTTTGGAATATGTCCGTGTAATGGCCCCTGATATTGTGAGTTTGGAGGAAAAGGAGGTTTCCCGCAAAACCTATAAGGAAGTGCTAGCTTTAGCAGGAGTCGCCAAAATCCAGCAAAAAACGACATTTGACATGATCGAAGAACGAATAGCGAATATGCGAAAACAGGCATCAAATATCTTAAATGATGCAAAAATTCTTGAAGGACAACTTATTTATTTAAGGAAACTAGCGGTCTTAGACTAATAGTTTAGTTTCATACACAATGGCACTCTTCGCCGCAAAGCGGCGAAGAGTGCCCTCAGAATGAAGGAAAAGAACATGACAGATACAGATACCGATACCATCACCCGATCCGTAAGTGATTTAGGAGCGGGAGCTTACCTCTTAATGCATGGCTACAAGGTTGTGGGAAGGCACGGCAAGGATATCCTATTTGAAATCTCAGGAAACGAGGTGGAGGAGTTTGAAACTCTTCAATTGGAATATTTGCGAAGTGAGTTCCATCGTTTTGATGCTTGCATCATGTCTCTCAAAAAAATTCAAGATCACAGGAACATCTAATATCTTCTTGGGGCTTCTATATAAGCTAAAAGGGGATATGGTATGGCATTATCAGCAGAACAACTACAGGCTGTAAAAGTCCTACAGGATCTAGAAACTGAGGTTGATGATCTCGTCAATAAACTACGGGATGAATTAGGGGAATACTTCCGGGAAAGGGCAGGGCGACCAGAAGTGGAGGTCGAACCCACACAACCAAGACCCGGAGGTGTTAGGTATCCCCAAGTAACCGGCATGAGTTGGCAGGATGCCGAAAGGGCTGCGAGAGAAGCCCCCAAAAAGAAACCTCGTTGGAAAGGAATCAAAGGTTTATTGAAGTGGCTTTGGAGTGGTTCAGAGGAAGAGCCATCTCGTCCTCCTCTTGGTACTAGAGAAAGACCTTCTACTCCGACTCCGATTAGTGCTAGAGAAGGAAGACCTCCAAGAGAACCTGCTCCTACACCAAAACCTTCCGAAGAACTAAAAGGGCCTTTGAGATGGGGTATTTATGGACAACCTAAAACGGAAGGCCCGATTCCTCGCTTAACTCTAAGGGAATACATTGAGTTTGAAAAACAGATGGATCTACTAGCGGATGAGATTATAGACGATCTATTGTCGGAGCATGTTTATTCTGAGGCACGAATTGCTCGTAGACTTAGAAGTATACTCAACAGATTTAGAAATGCTCTTAAAGGTTTGATCCGCAAAGCCCGACGAGCTATTGAAAGAATCAGAGGTGTAGTTCCTTCAAGCGTTTCTTTCCCTCCCGAAGCTCCTCCTGGGACACCGAAACCCACTGGAATCGGTGACATTACCGATGTCCCCACTCCGGGAGAGATTGATGTTTCTGGGCAAGCAGAAACCGAGCCTGAAGAAAAAACAGATGCGGAGATTGCTGCGGATATAAAAAAACGAGAAGAAGAAGAGGCGGCAGCAGCGGAAGCCGAACCCAAAGTCAAGCCTAGCAAATTGACCATCAAAGAAAAATTCGAAAATCCTGATTTAACCACAACACCACCAACACCGGAATTAACTTGGTTTAATCGTTGGGCAACCAAAACGAAACCCCAAAGGGTCGAAAAAGATCCATCTTTGGGCGGCTGGTTGTCAAAAAAGAGCGGTACTGAACGACACGTCGATGTCTTACGTTGGCTGATCCACAAGGGCGTGAATATTCTTGACAAGCAGGCGGTGCGAGAGGCTCTTGAGGAAGTGACCAATCTTTCTGCTGAACGAGAGAAGCATCCAAAGAGCATAGCGGTACATATTTCGGGTAATGTGTTGGGTCATCTTTTGGATCGTCTCGGCATTACAAACTTGGCCGACAAAAAAGCTTTTAATTACGTTAAAAACAACCTTCAAAAATTGGGTTGGGTGCCAGGAGGCGATGATCTTCTTAATCTTAGGAACTTCTTTGTTGAAAAACCAATACCAAGCAAGCCCGCTCCAACTGGAGAGGCGAAACCAAAACCCCCGTCTCCTGCTCCCAAGCCCGAAACATCGCCAGAGGAACAAGAGGAATTGAGAAAGAAGGGAAGGCGACTTGAGGAATTGTTTGGAAAGGAAATCGAAAAACTTATGAAGCAGGCCGATAAGTTGCCTGTAAGCGAAAAGCAAGATCGATTAGTCGGTAGATTGGAACATTACCGAAAAACGCTCCAGGGGATGGCAGAATTTGAGCCAGGATATATTCCTCTTTTGAAAGATGCGAAAGTTCAACATTACACAAATCGCATCGAAGAATTTCGCAAAGAAATTAAGAAACTGCAAGCAGAAGCCAGAGAAAAACCCAAGGACAAGCCAGAACCAAAGCCAGAACCAAAGCCGGAACGCAAAGCCGAAGCACCGAGCGAACGTCCCACACCAGAGAAAATGGCTGAAGAAATCAAAAAAGTGGCGGCGGCGGGCGGAACAGCAGGCGATAAGATGCTAGCTACGGTGGTAGATGGCTTGTTGAGAGCTATTGAAAAAGGAACAGGACCCACATGGTCTCCTGAGACAAATGCGGAGAAACAGCTTGAAGGTCTCTATAAACAACATGTTTTGAAACTGCCAGAAAAACCTAAGCCCAAAGCCAAACCCAAGCGAAAACCAAAATCTGAAAAAGCTAAAGAGGAAATTGAAATACCTCCCGAAACCGAGGAAAAACTCGAAAAGGTCAAGGACGAAATTGATGAATTAAAACCGTCGCCGCGAAAAGACGACCTAAAGGGTATGGTGTCGAGTTTAGTCGATCAAATTAGGCCCCAAATCGAGAAAGGCGAGGCAAGTTTGGCCGATCTCGATCATTACCTAGACGAGATACTGACCTTAGCAGAAAAAGAAAGGGGTAGGAAAACGGGAAGGCCCGCTTTGTTTAAACAAGCTGAATCACACGATATATTGCAATATTTGCCTTCAAGATTCCACAAGACCTATTACTTATTGCTATTGCGAGATTGATTCTGCATTTGTTCTGAAAAAGCATTCATGGCATTTATATCCATGAACTGACCGGATGGTGGGATTTCTGCCTCTTTTGCCAACTTTGCTTGAGCCTGTTTTTTAAGTTCTGTTTTTGCTACGCTTTCCTTTTTTAACTCAGCTATCTTCTTGGCATGTTCAGGATTGTTGGGATTTAGCTCTTCTTCTTGACAGATTGCGATAATATGTTGCTTGCAAAAATAGCTTCTCAAGCGTTCGGGTGTAAGCTGCTCAAGCAAAACTCCTTCTGCATCTGTTTCTAATACTCTGCCAGTAAAGTAGTTGAATACTTGTTCGGTAAAGGTGCCCGGATTCTCTTCTTTGAAATTGCGATTTATTGGGACGGTAAAGATTGTGCAAACCTTCCCTATGAATGGTCTAAGCAAGTTCTTCGTTGGTGGTAGTATGGCTTTTTCTTCCATATCTTAGAAGAGTTACAGATCCCGATATTCCAAAGCCATGTTGGTCCATTCCCCATCCGTTCGGTGGTGACTGCCTTCGTAAAATTTGACGTTTTTTTGAATGTAATGGAATAAGACTTTGGGCCCAAATTTCTGCAAGAGGATGTTCCAATCTTTGTGTTCCTTGGGAGATCTGATAAACCCAAATTCGGAAAATCCGGCCTTCAAAAGAATCTCGGCCATTCTCCTCAATCCAACCTTTCCGGCTTTGTCGGAATCCAAACAAATAATTGGCGTAATTAGATTATTCCGTAGAATGACGATTTGTTCGTCGGTCAAAGCCTTACCACCAAAAGCGGCTGCCATGTGGCCCGACTGCTGAATGGAGAGAGCATCAAATTCGCCTTCCGCGAGAAAAACACGTTGCCTTTCCTTGGGCCATTTCGGCATGAAGAGAACATCACCCTTGCCAATGCCTATCTCTTTATCTGGGCCTCGGTATCTCAGCACTTTGTTGGAATTGCCAATGTATCTGCTGTTGAAGTAAACAAGTTTGTCTTCACGATCATAGTACGGGATAACAATTCTGTCCTTAAATTCTCCCGCCGTGCAAATCATCAATCCGTTTGTGTTTAGTTTACGCTGAAATAAATAGACCTCTCCCTTAACTCGATAGTAACTGTTGGAGGGCAGTTCATCAAAAGAATAAGTGAAGGGCGGAAGTTCTATTTTGGATGGTTTGGTTTCAACAACAGGGGAGGGGTCTGGTTTCTTGCTAAAGATTTCGTTGACCTTTTTTTCTAGCTCCGACAACCTAGTGTCGGCTCCCCCAAGAATATCTAGAGCTTCCTCATAAGTGCAATTGTCTACCTGCATTACTAAGGAAACCAATGAACCTTTGGTATCAGTTTTCCAACAATGAAAAACTCCGTTGGGTCTTCCATGCTTTCCGCCATAGGGATTACACCACATATGATGTTTGTGGTCTTCAGTGAAAATAGAATTGATTTTAACTTCATCGCCCTTGACAACTATATCGCCAAAGCGACGTTCCGCCCAATCAAGAAATCTTTCAAATTCTATTGCCATTCCATTTTCCCCTAGATTTTATCCACTAGATATGATAAACTGCCTTCATCTAAATGTCAACATTGATGGAGGCAACATGAAGATCGACCACATTTCTGTAAGTAGATGGGATATCTACCAAACATGCCCCTGCAAGTACAAATATCGCTACCATCTAGAAATAGAATCTCCTGAACCCGAACCCTTTTATTTTGTGTATGGAAACATCTTCCACAAAATAGCAGAAGAATACATTAGAGCCAAGGGCGAAAAGGAGCTAAAAGAAGTCTGTGGAGCGGTACTACAAGGCAAAATACCCATCGAGGTCTATGGTGGGACTGAGAAAAAAGCCCCTTCTTTGCCGCCCGATTATCAGAAGCGGCTCAAGGGTCATCTTAGGTCACTCCACACACTTACCGAGCAAATCGGTTTTGACGGCGACCTAGAATATCCGTTTGAATATGACCTAGATCCCCCCAATGAGAGGCATGTGGTGGGCCTCATCGACAGACTAATTAAAAAAAGCGACGAGTTTTTCATCATCGACTACAAAACCACTAAGCGGGGGAGATGGCGAAAAACCAAAGAAACTATTAAAAAGGACCTTCAATTACGCTGCTACTCGCGGGTAGTGCAGAAACTCTTCGATGTTCCTGCCGATAAGATCAAGGCAGCCCTGTATTATGTGGAAGGCGGAAACCTAATCGGTGCCACATACTCTCAGAAGGCCCTAGAAGCCGCTGAGAACGAGTTACGCGAGGGGTATAAGCAAATAGAGGCTCACGACCCTGATAAGGTCTGGGGGCGAATAGGAAGGCACTGTGACCGCTGTGAGTATAGATCGATTTGCCCATTCATCAATAAACCTAAGTTACCCCCCAATTTGATGAAGGGCAAAAGTTTCGGCTGCGGCTAAATACCTATATGGATTTCAGAAAATGGTTTGAAGCAGCAATTCAGATGGACCCCTACGAGGCCATGCAACACATGGGTCTCGAAAATCTCGCTGGTAAAAATTTAGATAAGGATACTCTCGATATAGCTTATCGGGCCCTTGCTAAAAAATGGCATCCTGATCTTAATCCGGGCGAACCTGAGGCGGTATCTAAATTTAAGAAAATAGCAAATGCCTATGAAAGATTGGTCCAATTCATAGGACAACAACTACCAAGAGCCGGGGAGGTGTCTCATGTGAGTCCCCCCATTTCCCCAACTCCCGGAGCCCGAATGGGGGCTCAAAGCTATTCGGAAAGCGATATAGAAACATTCGCCCAGCAAATTGTAGATCTTGGCTATTTTCAATTTGTTCTAAGACAGAAAACCGAGAGACTTCCATTTACTTTGCTTAGGTTTTCGGATGCTTCTATAGGGAGTGCCGAAATGACTCGTAGTATGAGAAAATATGGCAAAGATAATTTTGAAGGGGTCATAGATCTCATCAAAAAAACCATGAAGATGGATAATGCTACTTATCCGACTAATATTGTCGCTGCAATTGTAAAAGAAAACTGGAAAGAAGGCTGGATTACCTATTTCTATCCATTGAGTGAGGGCAATATTGCAACACGAAGGATGTTCGGCATCGGAGGCGAATTTGGCTATCGTTCAATCAGTTTCAAAGCTCCACCTAAACGCAAACAACAAAAAGGTGTGGGGATGAAAAGATCTGCTGTTGAAGTCTACTTATCTCAAAACGGACTTCAACGACTCTACAGTGGTCGAAACGTCTACTACGGCTTGCCCGAAAATCAAGGCCCGAGAACAGTTGAAGGCGAGGTTATCAAACTACAGCCCAAAGTATTTCTCTTGGTTAGTAGAAGTAGATTTCAGGGTAAAATACATGAAATCAAAATAGAGTCGTCACCATATGGTAGGTTGACTCCCGGTATCTTAGATAGTGCCATCAAATGGGTTCGAAGAAAGGCGGGGATTGAGGAAGAAAAGCCGGTATGGAAAATGACTCGCGGCCAATATCAGGAACTACGACGTAATCAAGGAAAAACAGACGTAACTGCGAATAACCAAGAGTATTGGCGACAAATCGGAGCAGCAATTGATGCGGGAAAACCAGTTCCATCTGAAATTGCAGATCAATACAAACAACTATTTAAGAGGTAACATGAAAAGCTTTTCACAATTCATGAACGAGATGTTTGCTCATCCTGGCGATGTGCCAATTCCTTTGGCAATGTCGATCTACAAGGTCATGCACAATCAAGCTACCGCCGATGATTGGGAGCAATTCGACAAATTGCCCCGAGAAGAAGTTCTGATTGCCGTTAAAGAAATCCTAAAAATGAACAATGTTCCCAACATAAAAGACGAACTTGATTGGTGGGAAGAACAACTTGCTCGACCTGATAACTAACGAATTGGCAATGGGATTCTAGGTCGCCCCGGAATAGGAATATATTCTGGTTCCCACTCTTGCTTCGGATTCATCCAGTCACGAATTGGAATAGTTCTAGCTCGTCCAAGGGTAGACATATTTAACAGAAAATCATAGCCATTTTTCGCATACATATGATGAATTGCCTTCAAGGGAGTAAAATAACCAACCCCGCCACCGGAACTCGTATCGGAAGTCCCCCAGCAAGTGCCAATGTAATAACCGTCTGAAGACATCAATCCTCCTCCTGAACGTCCTGGTCGGGGGCTATTACGGCGGGTTATCAAGTCAACACCACGATATTCGACAAATTCAACATCATAATGTGCGACTTCTCTTCCGCCATCACATCCACAAGAATGCAGCATTATGCCAGGGGTAAGTTGGTAGTCTCGCGGAGCTATAGGAAAAAATGTGGGAACCCAGTCAGGAGTGAATTTAAGAAGACTACAATCATATCCTCGATCATTACTCCAAAAGAGAACTTGAGCTTTGTATCTTTTTGGTTCAGAAAGTTTGACGTTATTGTGATACCAAGTAACAAATTCACAGAAAACCGGATTATTTCTAAGTTCCTCGGCAGATCTACTTCCGCCCCATAAATGACCACAAGAAGAAACATATGCTTCTCCTGTACGGGGGTCATATCCAGTGATAGTGCCAGATCCACTTGCGTTGCTTACCCGTATTTTGAGCGAAGGTGCTAGATATTCCCTGACCTCTGCACTTCGATTTTCTTCAGGAGCTATTTGTCGGATAGCTTTGGAGGGTTTGCTATCACGCAAAATAGGCATTTCGATAACGTCTTCAGTTGGAGGCTTCCATCTTCCAATGATCTCATCGTTTTTCGAATTGCCAAAAATTAGCAATAGAGCTAGAATAGTAATGCCGAACGACACGAAGAACACTTTGACGAAATCCAATCGTTTTTTCATGGACACCCCTTCCTTTATTACCGGAGGTATATATGATTGCTCCAGACAATAAAATTGTACTAACGGTTCTTCACAATATTTTTTTAACCAGAAAAGAACGCTACGATCTCATTGAAGGAGAGTCAATTATTACAATGGGAGTGTCTGTTCCTGTTTGGGTATTACATAAAAGTGGGAAAAGCACCGAGCCAGCTTCAGAAGTTTTTTGTGAATACCAACTCATCAATGACAAAAAGAATAGCAAATCAATTAAAAAAACTACCAAAGGCTACGCTATTAGACTTCCTCAACTAAAAGAGGAAGAAAAACCCGCACCGAGTCTTGAAGAATGGGCTGAAATGTCTAAGGATCAACAGAAGGCTTGGTATGAAGAAAACAAGAAGCCACCGCATCCTGGCAATTTAAGAGATATTGGTGACCATGGCTCGCAATACCTGAGATTCGAACAACAACGAAAGGCAAAATTCAAGAATGGCCCCTATATTCATATTCTTCATTGGGTTGAAATTAAGGGAATTGAGGCTTTAAATAAGACAGTTTTGACTAGATAATGTCATGAAATTGTCTTTCAAGAAATGGTTGGAAACTTGGGGATCTACGGGCGGTCAACCACCGCCCAAACAAGACCCAACCAAGGTGGGTTCATTGGGTTTTGCAGATTTTCACGGTAAATCAGAAAGTGATCCTGAAAATCCAGAAGGCAAATTGCCGCCCACTAGAAAACGAAAAAAGAGGCGAATCTAATCATCTAGGTCCACCCAGTCGTCTTCCGGTTCATCCAAATCTGAACAATCTTCTTCTTCTTCTTCTTCTTCTTCTTCTTCTAGATCATCCAGCTTATCGTCCAATTCTTCTAAATCATCGTCGGGATCGTTGATGTCGTCCAACCATTCGTCGTCGTCATCGTAATACCACCCATCATCGTTCATTTAGGGTCCTCCTAAAAAATCAGTCATATAGTAGTCACCAAGGACCAAATTCTAGGAGAAAACTGGTTAATAAGTATTATTCGATAAAGCTTCTTTCGAGCTTATTGTCCCTAATTTCCCACATTTTATCCTCTTGCGGACCCACCTGCTGGGTCGATTGAATAATTGCGGCACACAATCGGGCTTCTTCAACAATTTCGGTTTCTGTGATTCCAATTTCTTCTATTAAGGTGCCATTTTCATCAAACTCGTAATAGCTATCATTTGGAACCTCCAATTCCACATTCGCTAAGGTATCGACCGCAAAAGCTTGAACCACGTCGTCCGCTAAGTAGTCCGATAGTCTTATTGTTTTTTGTCTTGCCACATGAACATATCGGATTTCCCCCGGCTCATTAGCCAATGAGCCCGAGACTTTATTTTGCAACATCATGATTTTTGGTTTTATAAGATCGTATTCAGCAAGAACTCTTTTCACAATCTGGTAATGTTCCTCGTTGGCAGAACAAAGAGAGAGAAAATGACCGGATATAGCCTGATAAAAACGACCGACTCTAGGAGCCCGACAAAGGGCTTTCACTAAGTAAGAAAATGCGGTATCGCAGGCATCCCTCAAGGCAATCTGGGCCTTGAGGCCGTTCTTGCAATTCAATTCGTAAAATCCAACCATTATTTCATACCACGCTCCAAGGAAAATGCGACCAAAACTATGGCACTCAGCACACAGCTTATTGTGGGGTGCGTTTCTTGGCAACTGGCTGGGTCGTTTATAAGCAAACTTGATTGTAGCATCTCTTAAACAGTCGGGATAGTAACCGCCCCTTGAACTTCTTCTGCTGTAAATTGCCGCACCCATCTGCTCTGCCAATCGCGAAGCAACATTCGCTTTTCGAATATCTCCCGCTGTTTCAGCTATGACATATTCACGGACTTGTTTATGCTGTAAAACAGTGGCTACTGCCGTGATGTCGGCATAAGCTTCGTGAAAAGACCAAATTTCTAGTGCTTGAACATGCCAAAAATCAGGTCGTTGTGCATCCAAAAGGGCATGGCCCAGTTCGTGTGCCACAATATCAACTGAATCGGCTGTACTGACAAATCCGAATCCTGGGATATTCTTTGAAAAGAAACAAAGAGCTTTTCGGTTGTAGTATGCGTTAAGGGTTGTGGCATTTTTTTCAGGATCTACGCTTAATTTCGCGGTCGCAGGCCAGCGTTGTACCAATTTTGTTTTTTGCTTCTTACGAATGTCCTGTAAATAACCTATGCCATCAGCGACGGTGACGAAACAACGACCGGCCCGCAAACTAGTTTTCGTTGTTCCTTTGCCGTTCCATCCTTTAACACCGAATTTCAGTGTCTTTTCACTTGGTATGGCTACGGACGCCTTGAGTTGCGGCGTACTAGGATCGTTAAACAAATAGTCAATTCTGTTTATTGATAGAGCTTTTACCAGTTCTTTAAACATGCTTACTCCGTTTTGAGTTCTCAAAGTCTATGTAGTCGGTAGGACCAAACCGACCCATTTCATATTCTAGTTGCCGGGTTTTAAGGTCCTTGGTCGAATATACCCCTCCCAACCAATCACAGGCTTTCTCTAGTTCTTCTTTTAGCAACCTTTCATCGCCATATACGTCCCAGAAAGGAGCGTAGCTCTTCGAAGGGGCAACGCCCGACAAAACCATCCACGCTTCTTGTGGCTGTTTTACTTCCAGGCCTATAGAAAACCATCCCGACAGCGAATGTTCGCCTTTGGGCTCTCCCAAGACGAACTCACATCCCTCAGGTAGACTTCCCAAATCAGGGGAAAATTTGCGGATGATTTTTCTTACGATATCTTTCCAATTGCAGTAATTCATCTCCTATAATAGAATATGCAAGACAAGAAATTCATTGGCGAAGAGATAAAAAGAGCCAAGGATGAACTTTCAGAGGAAATTGGCGGGCTTGTTGGCAAGAAAAGACTGGAAGAGTTTAAGAAGTTCGCCTTTAAGGGACAAATGGTTCAAATGGCCGTGGCCTTCATGTTGGGGGCGGCTTTTAACAGCGTCGTCAAATCCATCTCTGAAAACCTCATCATGCCTATCATCAACTATGGTTTGTCTTTTACGGGTTCCAATTGGCGAGAATTTGTATGGACTCCTCTTGAAGGCATGAATATTGAGTTGGGCAAATTCGCCGGGGCTTTCGTAGATTTTATTTTGATTGCTGTGATTTTCTTCGTTATCTGGCATAATTTCCTGAAAAAGATCGTAGAAAAAGAAAAAGAACCGACTATCAAGTGCATTGAAACCAAAAAATGCCCATACTGTATGAGTGTTATCAATTGGCAATGTACTGTGTGTCCTCAATGCACAAGTTGCTTAAATGATTAGTCCTCAAGAATACGAAAAACAAATACAAGAACAGCGACTAGAGCAAGCAGAACAAAAAAGTTATCTTGGCCAAGATGGCAAAATCGCTATCGTCATGAGAAATTTAGGACAACCGATCATGCTGGATAGTGCGAGCGGCGGTCTTGTAGATAGTTACTATCTAGATGACCCATATGATGGCCTAGAAACCATCGAGGATTCTAACTCTCCAGAAGAATTAAGAGACAGAATCCCTATGCATCGAGTTAGAAATCCAGATGGGTCCGATCCTTCTCCGACCGGCGAAGATGCCCCAGAAGATTCCTGGGAGTGGCGAGATAGTCCAGAAGAACGGTCCTACAATCCCACAGCTATTGGCTACCATTTTGACGGCTTAAGTCGAGGGATGCATTTGGAAATCAGCTATATGGATGATACCAGCATCTTCTCTGTCCACTACAAGGGTTACGAGGTATACAAAGAAATTAGAGGAAATCTTGTGGTCTACGTACCAATTTCCGAATGGGAGGAATGGATTGAAAGATTATTCAAAGTGGCTAAACCGCTTGAGTTGAAAAAACGAGGGCAATTTGCTCAAGAAGAAGCTCAGGAAATTGAGGAAGAAAAGAAATCCTGGCTTCAAAGTCTGAGAGATCGGTGGGGGATTTGATCTTGTTTTTGCCGATCTAGTTTGCTAAAATGCCTGAATGGAAATTATTGAGAAGATATTGGGCATACTAGTGTTCTTGTTTCTGATTATAGGCCCAACGCTGTTCGTTCTGTGGTGCTTTTGGATACTGATCGTTCGTTAGAGAAAAAGAAAAGCCCGCCGTATTGGCAGGCTTTTGCATTTGATGAATGTTTCTAACACGATAGATCGTTTTTGGCTGATGAGCAAAGTCTACTAATATCCCAATCGGAAAGTTGTGTAATATCCAACTTTCACAAGCTAGGCTGCGACTAGTACCCAAATAATGCCAGCGATCAAGGCTCCCATGGTAGCAACAAGAGCAACATTAAACCAAGAAGTACCTGATTTGCCGCCCAGTCGTTCTTCCACCATGCTTTGAGCAGAAACAGCGTAATCGCCGTTTACCTTTCGATCAAAAACACACATGGCATGCGTGATATCTTCCCGCAATTCCTCGCGAGTGACAAAAGGAACCTCAGGTTTTTCAGGGAGTGAAGCAGCCGAAACTACTCGCTCTCTTACTTCCATTTTGACTTCAGGATCAATACTTTCAACTTCTCTCTGAAGGACCTCTCCGCTTTCTTCATCAACAAGTTCCGTTTCTCGTCTGTGTACAACAGGACGAGTCTTGGTTATTTCTCTCCGAGCCAATCTTAAATTTACTTTCGGTTCTACGCTTGTCTCGACAACCTCTATGCCTTCCCGTGTCTTTGGATCGAACGTTTTGACAGTCTTTCTTTCTGCTCTACGGCCATCCTCTAGAGTTATCGGTTCCACAAGTTCATCATGTTTAACTTCATCAGCCATAGTTATTACTCCTTGTAGAGTTGATGCATCTTCAATATCTATGTGATTAGATATCCAAATTTATTAGAGTGTCGGATTTTCTAAATTACGGAGGAGTTATCAAATCTCCGCTCGTAAGCGTATGAGGCATAATAAATTTCCGTAATAAGGCCCCTCCACCATCAAATTCTTCAACGATTTTTTTAGCCAAATCGCCCACTTTCGCACCCGCAGGGTATTCAATTGTCGTAGTTGTAGAAGCCGAAGCAGCCCCACTAACCTTGGAAAATAGGAAAGTCGAACTTTGGCCTTGGACCAATTCCCAGTCATCTCGGACAACACTAGAATCGTATCCCAAATTATGACCTTTTGCATCCACCGCATTATCGATGAGATTATCATCTACAACAGAAGCCCCGCCAGCGGCAGCAGGATCGAGTTCAATCAATACGTTACAACCATCTTCAAAAGCAACCAAACCTGTTGTTGCATCTCGATTGAAAACAGTATGTCGAGCAAAATATGTCGGCAATTCCGCTATACCGACTCTAGCATTGAATCCCAGAACCTCGTCTGCCGTACCTTTGACAACGAAGAATTTCATTCTTTCAACACCGAGCTTTTGTGTAATCAAAATTCTGTCCCTCGGCTGCTGTTCGTCTTCAAAGCGTCCGATAGAAGCTTCAAAGTAAGAGGGGAATGTGTCGTGGGCATTCAAGATGTCAACGATCTGCCATGGTTGCATTGCTGCGGGAACGGCGGTGAAACTGACATTTGAATCGTCGGTCAAATCGATGGTCAGTATCATCCAATCCAAAAAATCATTGCCTATCGCAAATTGAAGAGTCAAATCCTTTACCGGGTTCCCATCTGCGTCGTTACCTGAAAGATCGTAGGTCTTGGGAACCGCTCCAATGGGCTCATGCCAAGCGGCTACAATGTTATGCCCACGGCCCGCATTTCTGCGGCATGGAAAGGTGGGGTGATGGGCTCTATCATCTATTACCCAGACCCCATAAAAATCTTCATGAAATGGGTTCAAGAAATATGTCATAGCGTTTTCTCCTACTTTTATTATGTAGTAATGAATCCATAAAAACAGCCCCACTCCCGGCTTCGCCGGGAGTGGGGCCTTCCAACAGGCACCAGTTGCTTTACACAGATCTCACTCTACGGTGCCATTTCCGCCCCATTGGGCGGATCAAATGCCGTCAATCACCAGACTTTGTAGATTCGACCTAGACAGCGTGGTTTGGGTCTGGTTCCTTTTGGGGGTCTTCCTTCTAAGAACTCTACGCTTGTCAATTTGGCCGATTTCGGCAACACGGTCTTTGCGGAACGTCTTGACAGGCAAATCTCCCGTCCTTAACTCACTACCCTCTCTCAATTCGTAGCCGGTAAACGTAGTTCTGGTTTCGTTGGTGATTGCAACAACCCTGCGAACTGGGTGGGTGTGATGGCCCTGGTAGTAGAATCTAGCTACTGGTAGGTTTCGAACCAAAGTATACTTGTTCATCACAAACTCCTTATAGGGATTTTTCAGATAGGGCTAATTTAGCAGACTGTCTAGGTATTTGCAAGACTAATTTCGCTAGATTTTTTCGATTTCGTCAATTTCATCCATGGTTTCAAGCGGCAAAGCGAAAAATCTAGGTTCGGGATCGTCTTCGAGTAATCGAAAGCCGATCCGATTTTCCATAATACCCTTGAAAATCAACTCGGCAGTTCTGGTTTTTTCGGCCCATCTAATTACTTGGGTTACAGAGGAAACATCTTCGATTCCACATACAGCACAAATTAAAACAAGTCGTTTGATTTCCTTTCTGCTTAGAGGGACAAATTTGCCGTCTTCTTCGCACCAGTGCAAATCATCTGTTTTGATAAGTTCACTCAATGTCATTTGGCCTCCTTATGATAACCATGGAAGAGCATGTGTCCATGGTCATGAGTATATTCTAGTTCTTTGAATTTTGCGTGATTAAAGGCTGGAGCCTTATCCTTGTTTGCGATTTTCCATGCCAATTCAAAGCCGTATTGGGCGACCTTATGCATTCCATAGCAATCAATTGTGTCGGCGGTATCGCTTGGAGTGTGATATGTGTTTGTTAATCCTGTATGCAGAAAGGCAACGGGAATCCTCTTGTTGTAGAAACTAACGTGATCTGAGCCACTTCCTCGCGTACTGGTGATTCTTCTGCCGAAGGCATATTTTTCATTGAGTTCTGCGATATAACGTTGAACATCGACAGAGCTTTCGCCATCACGAAACGAAACGGCAAAGACTGTCCTGCTACCCAGGTGTCCGATCATATCCATGTTGAGCATAAAGATGTGTTTCTTTATATCGGGATCATGTTTAGGAAAGGTTGGATTGTCGCAATAGAATCGGCTTCCAATCAGGCCCATTTCTTCAGCACTGTATGCTTGAAGAACGACAGTTCGTTTTGGTTTTAACATAGCAAAAGCTTTTGCCATTTCTATCAAAGCAACGGTGCCCGATGCATTGTCATCTGCACCGGGGTGGATCTCCCTACGTTGAGGGGTGCGAGACATTTTGGGTCCATAGCCGATATGATCCATATGGGCTCCGATAACCACAATTTCATTTTTAAGTTCAGGATCGCTTCCTTCAATCCAGCCATAAATGTTTTGGGTAAAGTCATCACCAGTTTCATTCTTGGGGCCTGGATTCATCCTAGAAATTCCGAATTTCTGATATTCGGTTTTAAGTCCAGCCTTTTCAAATTGTTCCTTAATATAGGCAGCCGCCAGGACATTTCCTCTCTTCCCCGACATCCTGCCTTCCCATGCGTTGTCGGCTAGTTTGTAGAGATGTTCTTTACATTCATCTTGTGTGATTGAATTGACAGCATCCTCTAATGTGTAATTTGGTTCAATCGGTGGAGGTGTTGTATAGGGCATTCCCTCGTTTGGTGGAGGTGTTGATTCTACTCGGTTTGAAACCTTCGTATGAAGCACCACAAAGGTGACTGCCAATAAAGCTGTCAGGACGATCAAGATCGTCGTTGTTTGATTGTTTTTCATGATTTTCTCTTTCTTGATTTCAACGGATCAACCCAACCATTATCCATTTCTTCTTTTTCTTCTTTTTTTTGCTCTTGTGGCTGTTCTTTCTTTTGCCCCCGCTGTTGTCTCTTGATCCATTGGCCAGTGAAAAAAGAAACCAATGCATACCAAATGGCTTGCAAGGTAAGAGCTAAAAAACCAGTAGTACCAACGATGGGACCAATGAAGAATTTTTTGGTTTTAGATGGGTTTTCAGAGTTCTTCGGCATAATTCCCTCTTTTTGATTCCTATATAAATGAGCAACTAGAAGGAGAAAATATGGATGAATTTCAGTCTTTGCCCAAAAGGCCTGTTGATCTGATTTACCCAACCCAGAATTTCGAGGACTTCTATGTCCAGTTTGATTCCGTAAAAGAACTAGTCAAACATCGGGAGTGGAAAAAGGTCTATTCGAACTACTACGAATTAGACCAATATGAATTGGAAATACCAATAGGCGAAACAACAGACGACCAAAATTACTTCTCGCCCGAGAAACAAGTCGAAGAAGTGATGAAAATAATGCAAAGCTTCTACTACTTCTGTCACCGGTACGTCAAAATTCTGCATCCGGTACACGGAACAATTCCATTCGTGCTTTACAAATATCAGCGGCGAGTGATCGATTGCTATCGAAATCACAAATACAATATGGTCTCCAAGTTCCGACAGGGGGGTTTGACTACCGTTGCGGTACTCTATGGGCTATGGCAAGCGATGTTTAGGAAAGATCAACAAATCTACGTTCTGTCAAAAACAGACCGCGAAGCTCTGGCAGCCGGGGATATCGCAAAGAAAGCGATGGATAATTTCCCAACTTGGATGTATGACCGTGAAAAGGCTGACATTAGCAAACACGAAAAACAATTCCATGATCTCGGCTCTAAAATTTGCTTTTACACACCGGAAGCTGCCCGTGGTAAATCAGCTAGTTTAATTATCATTGATGAGGCCGCCTTCATTCCGGGCATGAACGATCACTGGAAGGCTATGTATCCAGTTGTCGCTACGGGGGGAAAAATCAATGTTGTTTCCACAGTCAATGGCTTAGGTAACTGGTATGAGGAAATGTATCATGGTGCCCAAGCGAACGAAAACTTTTTCAATGTAATCGACATTGATTATTGGGAACATCCGGTCTATGCCAATCCAGAATGGGCTGATATTACAAAAGCAAACCTTGGCGAGAAAAAGTGGCAGCAAGAGATTCTTCGCGACTTCCTCGGATCTGGAGAGACTTTTATATCACCCCACATCATTGGTCAACTAAACAGATATACTAAAGCCAGCCCTCCAATTAGAACCGCTTTTGAAAAATGGACAAACAGAGATGCCAAAAAGCAAAAATGGCCAGATGGAGCCCTTTGGATTTGGAAAGAGCCTCAAGACGGCCAGGAATACATAATAGGAGTGGATTCTTCGGAGGGCAAAGGCGACGACAACCAATGTTTTGAGGTATTCGATATATCTACCTTGGAGCAAGTTGCTGAATTTTACAGTAATCTTGTGCCACCATACATCTACGCTCAAATTATTCATCAGCTTGGGCAATTCTATAATACTGCTTTAGTCGTTGTAGAAAACAATTCTTACGGTGGAGCGATAGTAAGCATGCTTCAAAACGATTTGGCCTACGAAAACCTTCACTATGAAACCAAAAAAGTTGTTGTCAATACCCCTGGAATCAAGATTCAAGTAACGAATCGCTCTCTGTATTTGGAGGCTCTACAACAACGACTACACAACAACACGGCCAGAATCAACAGCCAAAGATTCGTTCATGAATTAAAAACTTTTGTCTACAATCCTCAAAAGAAAAAGGCCGAGGCAACAAAGGGCAAGCATGACGATGCCATTATGGCTTCCTGTTTTGCATTACGTGTGCGAGATGAACAAATGCAGGGTATTCCGGTTGGGGCCGATGTCCCTGAAGAGATGACTAAAATCTTTAAATCGGAAATGTATAAGGAAATTCAGCAGGAGATCATAGAAGGCAGTCAAAAGGATTGGCTTGCCATAGAATCTGAAGATCCTATTTTGGCCCCGGATTCAGATGAACTTTTGGCTCCAGTTACTTTTAATATTAAGAGAAAACACGATAAATTACTCCGTGAGTTCGGCTGGATGATAAACTGGTTGTTTTTGGCTGGTAGTCTACTCTATTATTGTTGATATGATTGGGAAACAAGAATTGATTGAATTGTATGCCAAACAAAAATTAACAATGCAAGAAATTGCCCAAATTAAAGATTGTGCTTATAGCACCATCAACAAATACATTAACAAATACAAAATCCGAACTCGTAAACCGGGATTTAAAAAAGGACACAAATTCTCGTCCGACCATAGGCGTAAAATTAGCGAATCTAAACGGGGTTCAAATCATCCCAATTTTGGTAAGAAATCCAGAAGCAAGAAAAGATATTGGGTCAAATGCCCTGATGGAACTACGGTCTCTATGAGAAGCCGCTGGGAAGTTGCCTTTGCTTACTTTTTAACCGATCAAGGCATAACATGGGAATATGAGCCCGAAACATTTGTATTGCCAAATGGATCAGCATACACGCCTGATTTTTGGATAGAAAAAAATCACTATGTCGAAATCAAAGGCTGGCTTACCGAAGAAAGCCAACGAAAAATCTCTCTATTCAAAGAACATTATCCCGGAACGCTAGTTGTTTTGCAAAGAAAAGAGCTTAAAGCACTTGGTATAGACTTAAACAAAGATTATCCAGGATTACCGGCCCCGAAACATCAGTGCGAGCAATGCCATGAAATGTTTGTGAGAAAAGAAAAGCGACAAAGGTTTTGCAACAACAAGTGTAAAAACCAATGGATCGCGAATAACAAATCGTCCGACAAAATGTGCTTCCAACAAGCAAAAAGAAAATACCATGGCAATCAATGCGGCAGTCAAAACAACGCGACAAAGCTAACAGAAGAAGATGTACGAGATATAATTAGATTAAGGACAGAAGGGATGCTTTTAAGCAATATTGCCAAAATTAAGGGAACCACCGTTGGCAATGCGGGCAATATCATTAAAGGAAGATCGTGGAAACACGTTTCAAGGGAAATATGAAAAACAATACTGAAAGAACTAAGAAACTAATCGAAGAGGCGATCCGGCTTCTACCTGAAGATTTTGCGTTAAGAGATGCTCGTTACCATATGTTTCGGGCTATTAACGAAATTGACAAGGTTGAAAACCGAAGATGTAAGAGGGGATCACAAATGACCCCTCGTCAAAAGTGGGAGTTCGATCTACAAAGCAGTCAGATGATGGCTCCACCACTTAACCCACAACAGAGAGACAACGTTATCGCCAATATCGACAAGATGATTGGAGAGCAAGAACAAAAAATCCGAGAAATCCAGAACAAGGACCAAGAACCGGATATGGACATCCTCACAGATTAGACCTGAGATCTAATTGCTTCAAATAGTACAAATATCGCTCATATGCTTCTTGTCCCTGCTGAATTAGCTCTGAAGGTAGATTACACTGTGTTTGGGTCTCGTCTTGCACAAATTCGTCTATTGTGGGTTCTAATTGTGTCTTGAGCCCCAAATACTCTTCTATAAGCGGCAGACCCGTGGCACTTGTCAAATCCTCCCACGTTAGAAGGACGGCTCCGGGAGTAGCTTTTGCCATTTCGGAGATGCGAGTAAGACGAAATGCGTAATACGAAAGAGTGTTTTTCTCTGAAAACTTACTTTGGGTTACGATCCGATTTAGAGCCATTTTGGCCGAACGGATCACATAGATGAATTTATAGGCTTTTAGCAATGCATCACACGCAAAATTAGCATTTAGGAGAATATGGTCACCATAGATTGCAGCCGCATTTTTGAGCTTATGCTCCTTCGAAAAAAGCCATTCCAGGTCATCGGGATGGTAATATCTGGCTCCCGAATTTTCGATAGTGATTCGGGGATTACGGTTCATCATTCGAACAAGATCGAACGATCCCGACCCGAAGTGGCTCATGATAAAAACAACATTCTTCATGTAATAAATAAGAGTGTAGGCGGTAGATAAATACGGCAACTAGAAAAGAGAGGTAATACATGCCGTGGTGGGATTTTTATAAACTTTGGACCTACAACTTTGAACAAGGTCCCCTGGAAAAGCAAAGGAACATAACCAAGGGTAAACCAAGTGGTGCCGGTATCGGTATGCCTGAGGCGATCCCCGATTTGCGAGGCGAAGCTTGGGGTGGTGGCCCCCGTGGCAGCATCCGACTTCACGATAGTAATGATTTTATTGACCTATCTACCGTCACCAACCGATTGGCTCGATACAAAGAATACGAGCGTCTACGAAATCTGGCTGAAATCGAAATGGCAATGACCGTAATTGCCGAAGAGGCTTGTGTGGGGGCTAATACCAAAGTGGCAACCGTTTGGGATGGCTATGTAAAAATTGCAAAACTGGCTAGGGAATGGAAAAAGAATCCAAAACCATTCCTAGTATATGCCTGGGATTTTGACAAAGACGATTACACTCTTGCCTGGGCTTATGAACCTCGATTCGTAAAAAAAGCCAAAACAATTCGCGTGACCTTTCATGATGGCACACAACTTATAGCTACCGATGACCACCGAGTTCTGCGAATGGATGGAACCTGGATCGAGATGGGAGGCATCGAGATGTACGATGAGATGAAGGCATTTTACAAAATGGATGCCAATCGCATCGTTAACAAGTTAACCAAAAACGTATTCCCAAGAATTTTCACCTACAAAGACGGATGGAAAGGCGAAAGACAGTTCATAGATGAATGGCGAACTGGAGAGGTTACCAAACGACAAAGTCGTGTCAATATGGCTGCCCGATTGCTTGAAGATGGAGCAACAACTACCGAAGTCGAAAGAGTCACGGGCATCAAATGGGATCGATTCAAAAAATGGATTGAAGAGGCTGGCTTTACGATGGCCGAATATCGGGAATTAAGTCGTAAACATGATTTCAAACGAATAGTCAATATCGAACGACATGACGAAGTTAATGTTTATGACCTTTCGGTCAAAGATCATGAGAATTTTTGTACCGATAGTGCCGGGATCGTTCATAACTGCCAGATTGGGGACAATGGCCATGTATTCGAACTTAAGTGCAAAAGCCAGGAAATCAAGAAGGAACTAGAGTGGCTTTTGTTCAGTAGAAGAATGCTCAATCTTGACCGAAGATCATGGAATTACCTGAAAAGATTGTGTATCTTTGGTGATGGTTTCTATGAACTTCTGACCAACCCAGAGAATCCAAAGGACGGAATCCTTGGTGTACAGGAACTACCACCGGATAGCATGTACCGAATCGAAACTACCAAGTGTCGCTTGGTTGAGTTTCAGCAAGGTAAAGATGGTCCCGACTATCAAGCCCTTACACGAAACGAAGTAACAAAAGCAACGGAGGCGGATCTACAACAATCCACCGCCATTCGCTTTGCTCCAAAACAAATCGTTCATTTCCGAATTGGAGATGATCGCAAAGCATTTTATCCATATGGACAATCTTTGATCGAGCCTGCTCGCGGGCCCGCCCATCAATTAAGGCTGATGGAAGATGCAATGGTAGTCTACCGACTCTGTTTGACTGGTGATGCTAGAATCCGAGTCGATGAAGGATGGAAGTACATTAAGGATATCCGTATTGGCGACATAACCTTCACCAAAGAGCAAGACAGAACAGTAAGATCTCGCGTGAGAGCCGTTATCAACAATGGGGAAAAGGATGTCTATCGAATAAAATCTAAACACAATGACCTTCGGGCCACGGGAACCCATCCTGTATTGGTGAGCCGAAACGGAATCATTCAATACGTTGATGTGCAAGATTTGATTCCGGGCCGAGACCAACTAATCAATGTAACGAGAGAGAGCAATAAGCCAGTAGCGATTCCAAGAATTGTCGGAGAAAAATGGGCTAAACTCAGTCGGGGGCAGAGAAAACTGTTTCGCGAGAAAAAATATCAAAATAAAAGCGAATTGATGAGACTGTGTCAAAGCACCCCCGGCAGAACCAAACAATTTCTTTATAGCGAAGGAAAAGCGTTGCCTTATGACCAAGCCACTGAAGTTTGCGATGTTTTCGGTCTAAACCCTGAAAATCTTAAAGTTCAGAATAAGGGTGAAATTAAACCAGAAAAAATCAAATTGCCAGATTTTGTAGACAACGATTTTGCAAGATTGTTCGGATTCCTTATAGGCGACGGGAGTGTGAGGAAAAACGAATATGCCATTGCGTTTTCTGCCGGTTCCGATCACGAAGTTAACTCTAGATATGCCAAATTACTTAAAAGATACTTTGGCAAAGTTGGTTTCAATCAAGAACGCAGAAAACGCAAAACAGAGGGACTCGGTAATTTCTGTGTTCATTCTGTTGTGGGGTCCAGAATCCTTAAAAAGATGGGGTATATTCCCGGCACTTATGCAAAAAGAATCCCCGAATGGGTATTCTCGGCTCCGAAACATATCAGAATAGCTTTTCTAGAAGGTCTTGCAGATGCGGATGCGGCCATTAAGATCTTGCCTTCGGGTTTATGGACTGCCGAGTTCGAAATGGCCAATAAGCAACTTATAGAAGACATCAAGGAACTTTGGCATTCTGCCGGTTTGGCGAGCGGGCACATACGATATCGCGAGCGAGATGGAGGACACGAAATTGAACCTGGAAGGACGATGCCTCCAACAAAAGCCTGGGCTGTCTATATTTCAAAAAAGCCGCTTGGTGAATATGAAACTCTAGAAAGTGTCGAACATGCAGGCAGGGAAGAGGTCTACGATATTACAGTAGACAATAAAGAACACAACTTCATAGCCAATGGGATTCCGGTTCACAATACCCGAGCCCCAGAAAGAAGAATTTTCTACATTGATGTTGGAAAACTTCCGCCATTTAAAGCAGAAGCTTTCATCGAAAAGATGAAAGATCAATTCCGTAAAAAGAAAGTCGCCAGAACAAGAGGCGGTGGTCAAGGGGCCAATGTCGTTGAAGAAAGATGGCATGCTCCAGCAGCCGATGAAGATTACTGGCTACCGATTCGACCCAATTCTAATACGAGAATCGACACCCTCCAAGGTGCCCAAAATCTTGGTGAAATTGACGATGCTCTCTACTTCAGAAACAAGCTTTTCACCGCTTTAAACTTTCCACAGAATTATTTTAACAACAGCGATCCCCAACAAACAAGGATTTCTCTTTCGGCCCAAGACGTGCGATTCGCTCGTATGATCGAAAGAATCCAGGCTCATTATGTGGATGGTATTATCGAAGTTTGTGAACGGCATCTGGAACTCAGGGGATATCCTGAGGAATCCTACCAAGATCTTGAGATTAGGATGACTCCTCCCTCGGATTGGAGGGAAATGAGTAGAAGTGAAGTTTTGCAAGCCCGATTGAACTTCATTACTAGCTTGAAAGGTTCGATGATAATGGCCGACTATGATCTTCTGACACGCTTTATGAACATGCCGGAAGATGAGGTTCAACAGATCATCGCCCGCAATACCATCCAGAAACTACAAGAACTGAAACTGCAAATCATCGGACAGAATCCACAGCTTATGGGCGTCGGTGTACCAGGAGCCCCATCCGGTGAACAAGAAATGGGAACGGAAGCTGGTGGACCTAGCCCGATGTTGGGTGGCGGCGAACCAGGAGCAGAAGAAGCACCTCCAGGTGAACCGGGGGTAGAAGGGACACCTCCAGGTTCAGAAGCCGGTGCGGGTGGTGGTGCTTCACCATTGCCAGAAGTAGAAACGGCAGACATCAAACGATTTGATCTTGAAATTCAAAACTACAGTCAACAGCAAGACGCTGAAGATGTAGATTACAGCGAGGAAGAATGAGAAATTTTAACGACTTTTTAGAAGAAATCGATCCTGAACTTCTTGACGAAGCCAAGAAAAAATGGATTCAAAAGGCTGTCGATCCCGAACATGAGGGATACTGCACACCAATGACAAAGAAAACCTGTACTCCCAGGAGAAAAGCTCTAGCGATGAGATTCAAAAAGGGAGACATCCACAAGGAAAACCTTAAGAAAGGTAAAAATCCAAAGGGAAAGGGATAAAATAAGAGCCGCTCCCGCAAAGCGGGAGCGGCTCTTTTTAAATCTAATCTTCTTGTAATCCCGCACTACTATCTGCGGCGGGTGGTGCGACGACATCCATATCATCACCCAGATCGTCGGGCACTCGATCTGGAGGCATTTCGTCTGTGGGTCGTTCGGCTTTTGTTAGGAGATCTTTAATATCGGGATCTTTGCTTCCTAATTGGGAAAAGAAGTCTTTCGTTTCTTGTGCGTATCTTCTCCAAGCCAGTCGGACAAGCTTTGCAAGTAGATCGTCTTGATTTTCTGGGGTGTCAAGCTCATCTGATTCTAGGAGCTTGATGTAGCTAGTAAATGTTTTCATTATTAAATCCCACGGTTTTTGGCGATTGCGGCATACTATAAATATAGTTACATCCGCCTCTATTTAGGCATTTGCGATGTGAAATGACATTGAATATCCAACCTCTGTGCATGACAGAATGGGTAAAATGAAGTCTAGTCGAACAGGAGTAAAGCGACCATGAAGAAAAAACTCATCAATTACGATGTTTTTGAGAGAATCGAAGAGGATTCGCTATCGTCCGCCGAAGTCGAACTGGCTGAAGCCGCTCCAATCTTAGCTAAGGCACTGCAATTGAATTGTGCCCAGCTTCATTGTTTTGGACCCAATGACGTTCTTTATGAGACATGCGATGGCAATTACATCCATGCCAATTATCAGGTCAAGAACAACCACATTGAATTTGATAATGTTGAAGAACTGGTCCTTAACGAAGAGACCGAGTACAAAAAGCAACGTGAAATTGTTGCTCAAATGCTCGATGCTTTGATGGAAGACAAAGAAGAGAAGGCAAACCAGTTGTTTAGTGAATATCTAGCTCTCCCAAGAACTCGCAGAACCTTTATTGAAAGGAAAGAAGAACGTGCTATAGAGATCCCGAAAGGCGGGGTACTAGGCAAGATTGCCAAGAAGAAAAAGAAGAAGAAGCCCTGTGGGCCTTTCTCCTGTAAGGAGAACGTACTTCAATCTTGGGGCCAGATATGCCAGCATGTTTTCGAGTACATTGACTACAAAGAACATGGACCCGTTATTAACGAGTCCCGAGTCAGATATGACGAGCGAGGCAACCCGGTTGGTGTTCGTGTACCTACTACACGACTGAGAAACGAAATGAAGCTCCTTTCTTTTGATTGGAAGACTCTCAACACCGACTGTGTTTGCAAGAGAATGAATGCAAAGACGCTTTCGGAAGACGCTCAATTCGCCCAGGCGGTCGCTGAACTTAAGCGGCACAATGCTTTGTCGGACGACAACAGCCTGCAAGAAACCCTTGAGAACATTATTGGCAAGTGGCCACAAGTCATTTACTTAACTCAAGACGAACTTTCCGAATCAATCAAGTCGGCTTTGGAAATGGCCGGTGCAAGCAACTACGACGACCAAATGTGTGATTTCATGGCCGAAGGCATTCTGCGAACAGCCCATCACACGTTTGTTGATCGTGTAGCTAAAGTGATGAAACTCGCTGGTGCTAGGGTCGATGAGAATGCAGAAGATCCTTACTTGGTCTTCAAAAATGTCGTTGACCAGTTCTATCCATCACTTGATGAGAACGTAACCCTCGAAATGCAAGTTTTTATTGATCTTTACGAAGCACTTCGACACGTTCACACATTAGCGACAGAGCAAAAGAATGCTCCTCTGAGAGCGGAAGCCGCCATGCACTTGAACGAGCTTCTGCCCATCGTTCAACAAGAAGTTGAACCTACTCTTGAGGTTGCGGAATCTGCTGCTGAGTGGCTGTGGACATTGGTTGAAACCAATCTGGAAACGAAGGATTGGAACGTCAGCAACACACCACACATCACAGTCAGTGGTGACCATCCCGCAATGGCTGACAAAGCACGTCAGAAGTATTCTCCCGCCGCAGATGCTAGTGGCGACTGGGGAGATGTTGCTCCTGCCAGTGATGGAGCCAGTTACAAGGGTGGCGAAGCAGACCTCATGAGAAATCGAGCATATGGCAATCTGGGTGGACCTGATGTCTTTCCAGCTTTGAACAATCCATATGTCCCAACACCTTTTGGTGATTACAAGATCAAAGGAGAGAAAGCAATTGAAACGGACTCGGATCAACTAGCCCACTGGGGCGGTAGTGATACGTGGCCAGCATTGCAAAATCCTTATTGTCCCGCTGCTGTGACTCCTCAAACGTACAAGATGAATCACGGCAAGGAACCAGACTTAGTCGTTGACCAGTAATCTAATGGGAGGTTCTATGGAATTGCTTATCGAGCATGATGTGACTCCCGGAACGATCTATGAGGATCGACTAATTCTAGGAGGAACAGTGGGTGCTATCTTGAATGAGATGGTACTTCACGAATCGACCGAGGTTGGAAGTTCCCTTAAATTCAGGGGCAAATTCCAGGAAGCCGAAGCGGTCAACAAAAACAAGAGGATGTATCCGTATGCGGTACTAAACAAGAACGTTCAAAAACTCGATGAAGTTATTAAAAACGGCGGTTTAGTCGGTGAACTGGATCACCCAACGGACTCTATTATCCATTTTGAGAAGGCCTGCCACAAGATCACAAAACTCTGGTGGGATGGCAAGACTCTGATGGGTGAGGGAATAATCCTTAACACACCAGCGGGAAAAATTATCAAGTCTTTGCTCAACGATGGAGTAAGAGTTGGTATCAGTAGTCGCGGTGTTGGAAATGGAAAGGTTAATGAGAATGGAGTCCTCGTAATTGGTGAGTCGTACAAGCTAATTACGTTTGATGCTGTGGCCGATCCAAGCACAAACGCAGCCTTTCAAAAACAGATTGTTAGTAACAAACGTGAAAACGTGTCACCCGAACAACACGACGATGTTGTTAAAAATGAGTCCAGCGGCTTATATACAGTTAATGCAGAACTGGTAAAGGCTTGCCTTGGTGGCATTGTTCATAAAAAGGCCAAAGAAATTCAAGCGAGGTTAAAGTAATGGAAAAAATCGTTGAAGCGTTGAGCAAATTACTTCCTGAAGAGCAAGTCGCGGAGGTTACCGAGGCCGTGCAAAGCGAACTGGAAACAGCGAAGACTGACATGGAGAAGGAGTATACCGAAAAGCTTCATGAAGCCTATCAAGAGTTTACAGAAGAGCTTAAGCAAGCTGAACAAACCGGCGAGCAGGGATACCAAGAAGCTTACGCAATTATTAAGGACCTTCGTGGTCGTCTTGAAACGCAGAAGAAAGAATTTGAATCTGCGATGAATGATGGCTACCAAGAGGCTTTCGAGATGCTTCAAGCCGAAAAGGCAAAGAATGATAATCTCGATGTCGATATGTATGAAGAGTTCAATACCAAGTTGCAGGAGATGCGTGAATACTTCATCAACAAGATTCACCAGTTCTTGGAGTATAAAGGACCCGAAATCGCTGAAAGCGTCCGTCGTGATGTTCTAAGTGACCCGCGTCTAGTTGAACACAAGGTCGTTCTGGATAAGGTTATCGATAGTGTTTCTACTTATCTTTCCGATGACGACTACAACAGTGTTTGCAACGCAAAACTTGAGGAAGCACAACAAGCTATTGAGGATCTGAGAAGCCAAGTAAAGATCCTAGAAGCCAGAAATATTCGACTTGGCACAGAGAATGGAAAGCTCAATGAGGTTTGCCGTCAACAAGAGCAAATGCTCACTGAGTCTACCGAGAACAGACAAGAAAGAGAGCAGAAAGCGAAGAACGCAACGGGGAGAGGACGAACAGCCGATGGTGAACTCATCCAGGAGCATAAAGAAGAGCTTCCAGAAGAAAAGCCACAGGCCGATAAAACGTTAGTAGAGACTTTAGATCCTGCCGTGCTTGCTCAAATGCAGGTCCTCGCGGGAACTAAAAAAGATAAATAACACTAAGGAGAAAAATGCAATCAGCAAATGCAAAATTTCTGAATGAAGCCGCCGTCATGGAAAGTCGTTGGGGCGAGACTGGTTTGCTGAACGGCATTGAAGATCGTTACACTCGTTCTTGCACCGCCGTTCTTCTAGAAAATCAGCGTCTAATGAACGAAGTTTCAACAGACACAGGCGACATCGCTCAGTTTAAGCGAATTTCAATTCCTTTGGTTAGACGAATTTACCCGCAGTTGATCGCCAATAAGGTCGTCTCGGTTCAACCGTTGCTCGGCCCAACTGGTTTGGTCTACTATCTGCGTTTCCGTTATTCGACTAACAAGGGCGACGTGAGAGGAGCCGACAACAACGCTGGATTCCCTGGCGATGATGCTAACTCCCTCCAACAGTTGGCTTCTGGTGATGCCAATCTGTCGATTTACTACTCCCACCAGTTGGTTGAGAACGAAACCACATCTACAGATGATGGTGCTGATGTTCTCTCTGTTTACAGCCCCTTGGAACACACTCCAATTTTGGCTGGAACAATCACTGGAACCATCTATGATGGTGGAGTGGCAGTTCAAACCTTCGTCGTTGACGAAAATAGCAACTTTACTTTCACGGACATTGGTGCCCCGGCTCCTAAGGTTACTGCCGGTACTCTCGACCTAACCACAGGCGAGATGACCTTGACCTGGAACGGTGCCCCTGGTGAGAACTACTGCATCATGTCGTATGAATACAACATGGAATGCAACCAAGATCTCCCAGAAATCAATCTGGTTGTTGAAAGTGAAGAAATCGCTGCTAAGACAAGAAAGCTCAAGGCTGTCTGGAGCTACGAGGCCCAACAGGACCTTCGTTCACAACATAACCTTGATGCCGAGGCCGAACTGACCGCCGTCTTGGCTCAAGAAATCAACCTGGAAATTGACCGTGAAGTTTTGACCGACCTTCGTAACAACGCTGGTACGGTTGCTTCTTGGGACTTTAATACCGCCCTTGGTGACACAATCAAGGAAAAGTATGAAAGCCTCTATGTCAAGGTCGTTGAAGTTACCAACATTGTTCACCGTAAGACTCTTCGCGGTGGATGCAACTGGCTCGTAACGAGCCCCGAAGTTGCCTCGATCTTCGAGACCGCAACTGCCGGTTTTGCACCCGCTCCGTCTGAGACCTTCACAAGCAGCCTCGGCATCCAATATGTCGGTACTGTGAACAACAGATGGCGACTTTACAAAGATCCTCTGTTCCCAACAGGTCAAATCTTGATGGGTTACAAGGGTGACAGCTATATGGACTCTGGATATTTTTATTGTCCTTACGTTCCGCTGACACAGACTCCGATCGTCCTTGATCCTGATAGCTTTTGTCCTCGAAAGGGTATACTTACCAGGTACGGCAAAAAGTTGCTTAGGGAGGGAGCGAAGTTTTACGCAAGATTGAGCATTGCCAATTTTGTGATCTGATTTTACACCGTAAGTGCAAGTCAGATAATGACTTATAGCAAATAAAAAAGCCCGCTTGCCAAAGGCAAGCGGGCTTTTTCTTTGAATTAGAATTAGAAGAGAATGTACCGCTCCTGAAAATTAGAGTGATCGATACCAAGCTCTTTAATTTTTTGATTAGACCACAATTCGTAATCCAAGTCATTTTGAGATGCATACTCTTTGGCCGCTTTATCCTTGCTGATATTGATCGCGAACTTCAATGCATAGTCATTTTTAACCTCCAGCAAAAATAACCGACTTCTTTTGAATTTCACCAAAAAGTCAGGAAAGTAATATCTATGCTTTCCTTCAGTATCGTAATATGCAATCATATATGGCTCATACTCGTAGCCCAAAACATCTCGGTTTTCATCAAGCCATATATGTACTATAAGTTCGTAACTAGATCTGAACAAAGGATCTTTTTTTGTGCATTTCTTGGAACTATACCGCCCTTTTATTGAGTTTTTATCGCCCGTGTGCCATTCTCCTCTTGCCACAAGCTCCGCAACAGTTTCCCTCTGCTTCTGATTCCACTCCTCCGGTCGCGTAATCCCCTTGGCCCAAGGATTCGCCCAACTCTCGGCCAGCCATTCACGGCAATTCTCTCGCAAATATTCACGCATTTCAGGCAATTCGTTGTAACGCTCTACTCCATACTTTTCAAGAGTCGTCTTTGCCATCTTAATTTGAACTTCTGGAAGCTGGGCAACATTTTCAACACCATACTTTTCCATATTGTGTTTTTTCATCTTTGCCATGATTTCTTCGGACTGATATGGAAACTCGACACCATAGTTTTCCATCATGGTCTGCCGTTGTTTCTTTTTAACTTGATCCGACTGGGCGGCATGGTCGGCTCCATATTTCTTCCTGCAAGTCTCTCGACGTTTTCGATTCCACTCGGTCTTTCTTTCTTCATTTTCAAAAAGCTTTTTTCGCTTTTCAATATTTTCCTGAGTGTTCAGGGCACAAGATACCCCATACCTCTTCATGGTGGTTTCCTTGATCTTCTCCTGTACTTTTTTGTCCCGCATGGGATTCTTTTTACTGATTTGGCAGGATCGGCAAATATGCTTGCCGTCGTTATTGGCGAAGTTCTTTTGTGCGTTTTCGAGCTTCAGCATCCACTCCTTGCCGCACCGCTCGTAACCGCCGTTACAATCATACTTGATTTTTACTTTCTGGGCTGGTAAAATACCATCTATGTCTTGTAGATACATTATTTGCTCCATATGTTATTGACTATAACTAATATAGTATATCTCGCATAAAAATGAACAAGAAAAACAAAATAGCCATCGGCAATACGGCGGGCCACCATTTTCATGGTCAGTCGGATTTAGAAGTTGTTAAACACTGTACTCTAGGCAAAAAGAAAGGTTTTTATCACATACGAAAGCGGCTCGTAAACAGAGCCGCTTTCAACTTCAATCCCAGGCTTGGATGGGAGATAGATAGATGGTTTGAGTGGATAGAAACTTAATTTTAGATCATTAGAAATACCATGAAAAAAAACAGAAGAAACAAAAAGCCGATAATCAAAATCAGATTGCCGAAGCTAAAAAGGGAAACGGTCATTTCCCTTGGTGTATCATTAGAACACGGAGTCGATGATAATTTCTTCACCTCAACATTGAATGAAATTGCTTTCGACGATCCCATACTAGCAGAAGTCATCGAAGGTCAAGCCACACAAGTGGCAGAATTATGGGAATCAGGAAGAACTAAAGAAGCACTTGCATGGGCAATGAACTCAGGACATGTGGTTTATAAACTACTAAAGAGTCAAGCCGAAGCCGATGAAATGAACGAAAACTTCAGGTAAAAATTTCTTTCTCAAATAAAGCATATATAAAATCATGAGAAGTTTCTACGAATGGATAATAGAAGAAAAACATGATGGTCGAAAGGAACCTAATTTCAAAACACTCAAGAAAAACCGCAAACAATTAACTCCCGAAGAACGAGAACAAGTAATGCGATCCAAAGCAGTATGGCATCATTCTGAAGGAAATCTCACACCAGCAGTTTGGAAATCAACAATAAATGGTAAAACATGGTATGTAACTAACACACACCGAGCTTATAATGTAACACCCACATTGAAGGGCACCATTAAAAGATTTCACGATTTCATCAAGGGAACAGCTTAATTTAGGCGAGGAAAGAAATTGTTTCTTTTCATTCCTCTATTTGTCACAATTGCACTGGGTTTCGTGTCGTTTCTTCCAAAGCTCTACAAGCCTTTGCCAATCGGGATCATCGGTTCCACAGCCATGACCAAGGGCTTCTCCGATTGCTTGTGGCAATGGTTCATGGTTTGGATGGTTCTTCAACCATTCACAGAACTCGTCTAAATATGTCATCTGAATCTCCCGTGTTCCACAAATTCTACCATTTCATCCTACTTCTACAGTAGTGATGGTGTTTGGCTTTTTCAAGAATTTGGCTTTTTCAAGAAGAAAAAACAAATACAATTAAATATAATAGGTTGGGATATGTACTTAAGGTAACTATTTGTGAATAAACTAAAAGGAGAATAACATGCCTGGATTTGACAAAACTGGTCCCGAAGGAGAAGGCCCTCGTACTGGAAGAGGAATAGGCCCATGCGGAGAAGATGATCTAGATCGAGGAGGTCGAGGTAAGGGCAGAGGCAAGGGTAGAGGTAGGGGTCGCTCTTTCTCTTCTTTTTTGAAAGAAAAAGAGGATGAAGAGAAAAAAAAGAAGGAAGAAAAATAGCAGCAATCAAATAATTCGGTGGACTGGTTCTCGGACGCCACGTTTAGCAAAAGAACGCTGAAAAAAGGGAAGCTCCATATAGTCATCTACTCCATCTATATTTTCTGCGTCATAAAACTTACTTCCGATTTTAACAAACATGTGGTCCGCATAAGATCTTTCCCAGACGGTGGACCATATCTCGGCATCAATACCCATTTCGGTTAATCTTTCGAAAACCTCATTTGCCCATTGATCGCACAAACCGCTATTGAGTTCGCAAGGAGTGCAAATTCCTCCTTTGCACATATCTTGCGTAATCCGTTCCAATGTCGGGTGAATGGACTCTGTATTTTCTAGCCATTTGCAAAATTCCATATCTTATTTAGTTAAAAAAGCACCTTTTCGCCCAAAGGGCGAAAAGGTGCCTATATAAATGTATGAAAACTTGGCAGCAATTTTTACAAGAAAAGAAGAACACAAACTACGACTTTTCCTCGACACAAGTTAATTTACCCCATGCTCTTGCAAATAAAATCATCAAATGGGGAAAGGTTCACATTCCAGATAATGAATTACATGAACTCGGAAGAGAAGATGAAATTCATGCCACGGTTCTTTACGGAATCCACGATTCCGAGCCGGATGCCGTCAAAAAACTCTTAAAGAGTATTCAGCCCATAAACATAAAATTGGGAAAAATATCTTTGTTTTCAGATGATGAATATGATGTAATTAAAATTGATGTTCGTAGTCCTGATTTGCACAAATTGAATGCGAAACTAAGAGATAGCTTAAAGTATACCAGCAGTCATCCAATCTACAAACCTCATGTAACTATTGCTTACGTCAAGAAAGGAAGGGGTAAGAAATATGATGGCCTTGATCCTTTTGACAATAACTCCATAAAAATCAACCAGATAATTTTTAGTTCAAAGGACGGCACAAAGACAACCATTTCTCTTTTTCAACGAAAATAGGAACATCATGCCAGCAGAATCAAAACAACAACAAAAGGCAGCAGCAATGGCTTTAGCAGCCAAACGTGGAGAAATCGATCCAGGAAGTTTATATGGTGCAGCAAAACAAATGTATAACAGTATGTCGGCAAAACAACTTCGGCATTTCGCTAAAACAAAAAGAAAAGGCCTCCCACGCAAAAAAAACGAATGGTTTGTTACTTTTTCAGAATGGTTAAAAAGAAGGAACGAGGTATCATCAGGACCAATTTATGGTCCCGATGATACTGCTATACCTCCTCAGGGAACAGACAAAAACGATATAGTTCAAAAGGTTATCTTCGATCTTGAAAGACTAGCCCAAAACAATCAGTGGCCGGTGAACCCAAGTGTTTTGCAAGACATTTCTGATCGTTTAAGAAATGTAGGCATTCAGCCTGTTGATATAGATGCAGCGATAGGTACAACTGATCCAGATTTACAGAAACGATATTTAATTACTGGGCCTTCGGCTCCGGGAGGTGGAGGTCATGGAGCTTTGAACGATCTCCAAAAAATGATATGAAATTCCTTAATTTTCGATTGTGGCTAACTGAAAACGATACTAGAACCGGTGCAAGACTTGGTTTATACACCGACATTGGGGATACTTTGGGCAATTATCCTCCTCTGGCCGTGACGCCTACCGCTGCCGATTTTGTAACATATTACGACATTGAATACAGCCAAAAACCTTTGAAAATGGTTCGTCCCGGCATAGCCGATCCAAAGGACCTAGCCCGACTTAAAAATCCATTCAAATGGACCTCTTTTGATCTTACTAAAATTTGAAATTACTCTTCTAAATAGTTAATCTATTGGAGGTCCCATGAATGACATACAACAAACATTTTTCGACTGGGAATTACGGATTAGAGGCCGTAATTGACTTTCATGGTTGTGACGTTGCCAAGGCAACCACGGAAAATCTGAGGGTTTTTCTCGATGAAGTCATCAAACTTTCAGATATGGAGGCTCATGGCGAGCCAATCTTTTGGGTGGATATGGAGGCCACAGAACCTCATCTTAAAGGAATAAGTGTATTTCAATGGATTAAAACAAGCAACATTGTTATCCATGCTTTGGCAACTGGATTAGTCTTGTTTAATCTATTTTCTTGTAAGCCATTTGATCCTGATGTCATTGTTGAATTTGGCAGGAAGTTTTGGCAAGCGGATCGTGTTCAAATGAACGTAGTAGATAGAGGCAAAAACTAAAAAAAGCCCGCTGGCAAAGCCAGCGGGCTTACTCTGTTAAGACATGGCTAGTGCAAGGTCAACTTGGTTCCATCGTCTATGTGTTAAATACTTTCCTTGGCTTTTGATCCGATGTCCACTGGGGAACTACCATTACAGATGGCGAACTATATGTCACTGTGGAAGGAACGAACATTGCGGAGGCCATCAGGGGAATACCTATGAATACGTCGGAAAAGGTTGGTGGCATCGTTTAGGCACACACATTGCTGTCAAAGAGGCCGAATTGCCTTACGCACACTTTTGTTTCCATCACGGGGGATCGTCCGCTTGTGAAGAATTTAATGAGAGACATGGGTATACATGCCCTCGATGTATAGAAGAATGGCGAAATCCAAGTCATTCTAGATAACAATGAAGATTACACCAACAAAAATACGAGATTGTTATACGGTTAAGACACAGAAATATGAAGATTATCGAGGGTTTCTACAAGAGATCTATAGTGAAGATTGGGTGGATTCGAAAATCCAAGCAAAATGGAATCACATAGTATGTTCCACATCAACCCGAGGAGTAATCAGGGGCATTCATTGGGCTCCCTACAACAAATTTGTCTCATGTGTGACAGGCAGTCTATTTGATGTTATCGTAGACTTACGTCCCGATTCCCCGACTTATTTGGAATGGGAGGGCATATGGTTATCTGGGCACCTTGCCATGAAAGTTTTTATTCCTAAAGGTTGTGGACATGGCTTCTTTGCTGCCGAGGAGCCCACGGTGATGGTTTATCTAAAAGACCAAACTTATCAACCCGGCGTAGAGAAGGATTGGCATTACCAATCATTTGGAATAGAATGGCCCGAGGCCGAAATTCGAAAGCCACCAGGAGGGTATATTCTATCGGCAAAAGATGAAAATGCTCCTCCCTACATTCCTATAGAAAAGAAGCCGAATATCTGAGCCGTAAAAGAAACTCTTCAATAGTGATTAGATTGAGCCATTCTTTGCGATACTTTCGAAAATTCTCCCATGTTAACTCTTCATTGTCGCTCAAAATGGTTTGACAGCCTCTTCTGATAACCCCACAACCTGAATCTGCATCCACAACGAACATTTGCAAGTCCTTTCGGGATCTTCGCAAGCTCACCCAGGCTTTCCAACAATCTCCATGCCAGCTTCCTCGTCGTTTGGGATGTTTGGGCAATTGAGTTTTTTGGGTGGCAGGATTCATGTCGTGGCAGACAATAGTACCGTTTGGCGTGAGTACAGCAAGTGAGTTTAGGATGTCCCGCATTACTTGATCTTGTAAATGTAATCCATCAATGAAAATAAGATCGAAATTCTTGGGTTTAAATTGATACGGTTTCTGGAAAAAAACGTCCGATGACATGTGATAAGTAGGACTGTATTTGTTGGATATATCAACTCCCACTTTTATATCGCACGCAATTCTTCGGAAAGTTTCATGTTTGGCCGTACCGATCTCAAGATAACTCCGATACTGATTGGCTTTAATCAACTTGTTGAGCAAAACAAATCGCTTCATGCCTATATGTAGATGGACAAAGAGCCTTTTGCCGCAAAGCGGCAAAGAGCCTTTTGCCGCAAAGGCTCTTATTTTACCGTATACTTAGTACCATCCACGACTATCCATTTGATGGTTCGATGATCGACCAGACGCAGACGATTTCCATTGGTTACGTCGAGATCTTCAACAGTGCTGCGTCCCAGGAGTGGTTCTGGTTTGACGAGTCGGCCCCTCAAGGTTCTTTCTGTGCCATCGTTCTTGACGAAGCAGACGGTCAGAGGTCGGTGATAAGCGTTGACCAGGATTTCAGCGGCCTTCATTTTTGCGACCCTTTCTTCTTTTTCATACCGATCCGCAGAAAACGAATTTTCGATGAGTTGTGGTCCAGAGACTCACATTTCCTTCTGGTTGTCTAGATCATATACCTTTAGGGTTTCTCCCCGATCATTTTTCTCCACTCGGGCGAAGTAAATAAAGGCCATGAGGTCATTTTGGCAGACATGATTTGGATTTACTTTTGTTGCGATAGTCATTTCAGGTTTCTCCGTTTTAGAATGTTAATTAGTTACAATAAATATCGGCGGGACTCTCTGAGGACTTTAATGGAAACCATCGTATTTGTCAGACATAATATTGACTGGGCGGATATGACGATGAAGGAATTTATGAGCCAAAATCCCAGATTCGGCCCTGGAGGGAGAGAGACCGAAGGGAAGGCTATTCTGAAATGGTTTAAAGCAAACAAAATATTTTTTGATTTGTGGAATCAAATTTTTCAAATAGACTATTTCACATTTCGGGCGAGAGTCAAGGAGCTTGCCGAAGAGACATTTGTAGGAGTCAAGGTGGTTAAAGGCTTCGAAGCTCTTAAACAGGAATGCAAGAAGAATGAGGAGGATGCCTACATTGTGCCTATAGATGATGATGATTGGATCAGTCCAAAACTTGCTTCTCGGCTTTCGAGCCAAAGTGCGGCCATAATTCATTGGAATATGGCATTCACAGACAACCCAAGAACAAAATATGGGTTTAAGTCTTTCAGGACATGTAACTTTGCGGTTCGAAAATCCATAATTCAAAATACACCTAAGTTTCAAAAGCTTTTGCTTCATCACGTTTCCTTTGGAAATCATGCAAAAAGAATCAAATCGGCCAGAATCAGGGCACTTCTGAGTGTAGCGAATCGAACCATTGCGTCTGTCGGCCAAATGCAACGAATATGGCAAAGGTCAGTTTCAAGAAAACGTTTTCAATCAAGACTTTCGGAAATGGCACTTGTAATGAGTCGAATAAAAAAGACAGGTATTGAATGGACAATTCCTTTTATGGAGAAAAATGCCGAACTTCATCGCAGATTACTTCAGCCCACTTGGTTAATGTAATTTTTTGGAATTTCATACTCTTCTATAGCATCACACCTTAATTTTCACACCTTAAAACTCATTTCGGAGGTATTTATGTCTAAAAAAAAGGGGAAAAAGGTACAGCCCTTACCAGAGCCAATCAAGGATCTTGCAGGTCAACTACCCCTACCCTAAAGAGGTTGAGTCATAGTTTCACTCGCTAACGCTCGTTCGCTTTATGACCCAACAATCCTTCGGATTGTAGGGGCTTGTCATTCCAATTCTAAGCAACTTTTGACAGTTCCTTAGCGGACGACAATAGGCTGGTTGATGCAGCCCGTGCTGCGATATTTTTCGCAGCGTTATAATCGGCGGCGTAAAACCATGACATTTTTGCAACGCAAAAATGCTGGCACTGAGAGCGAGTTGAGCGGAGCGAAACGAACGAAAGTGCCAGCCCTTGGGTCGTGGATGTAAGCCGCCATAGTATGAATTATTGACTACGCTCAATTCTATTTAGTATATTGTTGTCTGTTGATGGTCTGGTGAAATCTCCAAAAATTCCATCAAAATTACATTTTGTTGTATAGATATAGTAGGGATGCTACTATAATAGAATAGGTAGGTGAAAAATGAGTAAGAATATACAAATCAACGTAGCACTCCCAGAGGATTGGAAGAGACAGTTGGAACGGCTGGCTCGCATTTTCTCTGTGGAAGAAGAAAAGACCCTCTCCTACCAAGACCTAATTAGGACTGCGGTGCAGGAGAAATACGAACTCCATGAGCAAGAAACGCAAGAAGAAATACAAAGCACTTAACCACTGTGTCTATCTTTGCCAATATCATCTTGTGTGGTGTCCAAAGTTTAGATTTTCAGTGTTGAAAGGTGATGTAGCAAAAGAACTGAAAGAAATCTTCCAACAAATTGCCGAGAAGTATGAGTATGAAATTATAGAGATGGAAGTCATGCCTGACCATGTGCATCTTTTCATAGGTGCAAAACCAACGGTTGCCCCATCAGATATTGTGCGAACTTTCAAGAGTATATCAGCCATTGAGTTGTTTAAGAATTTCTATGCACTCAAAAATTTCTACTCACGTTGCGGTTCATTGTGGTCAGAAGGAAAATTCATTAGCACGATTGGGTTTGTCAGTGCTGATACAATTAAAGGATACATTCAAGAGCAAAAAGAGTTTGATGAGGAAGAGTGAAGATATTAAGAGCATACAGATATAGGTTGTATCCAACGAAAAAACAGGAACAACAATTAAAACAACAATGTGGAAACTGCCGTTTCCTTTGGAATAGGTTTCTTGATATGAACCAGCGGCAGTATGAAACCACAGGTAAGTTCGTATTTGCTCACGAACTCATTACTTCCATCCCTAAACTCAAAAAAGAACATGACTTTCTCGGACTCACGTTTAGCCAATCACTTCAACAAGTGGGCAGGTTTTTTGATAGAGCATTAAAAGACTTCATTGCAGGCATCCGTGAGTTTCCCAAACACAAGAAAAAGAAATATCAAGATGGTTTAACTGTTCCACAGAAGTTTCGTCTCAACAAAAGGTTTGTATTCATTCCAAAGATTGGCGAAGTTCAATGGGTTAAACACAGACCATATAAAGGTAAAGTCAAAAGTATCACTGTTAAACAAGATGGCGACCAGTGGTATTGTTCAGTTTTGTGCGAACTAAAAATCAAACGACCAAATACAAACACAGACAATGTTGTTGGCATAGATGTAGGTCTGAAAACATTTGCTACATTGTCCGATGGGACAACAATCGGAAACGAACGAGTATTAAGAAAGCATGAAAGAAGGTTGAATAAAGCCCAACGTATACTTTCTCGGAGAAAGAAAGGCGGGCAGAACAGAAACAAACAACGGATCAAGGTTGCGAGACTTCATCGTAAAGTCCGACATGTAAGAAGTAATTTCCAACATCAAATCACAAGTCGTATGATAGCCAAATATGATGGATTTGCTTTGGAAACACTGAACATTGAAGGCATGATGAAAAACCACAATCTTGCCAAAAGTATAGCCGATGTTGGTTGGTATAGTTTTAAGCAAAAGTTGAAGTATAAGTCAGAGTGGAGTGGCAAAGTGTTTCTTGAAATAGGGACATTTGAGCCAAGCAGTAAGACTTGCCATTGTTGTGGATGGAAGGACACAGACCAAATGCTTCAAGACCGAACATTCTGTTGTGAACAATGTGGAATGAAGATGGACAGAGACTTAAATGCCGCTATCAACATTAAGAATATAGCGATGAAAAATATACCGTGGGACGCACGGGAATTTACGCTTGGGGATGATAAGAGGTTACAGTCAGATAATGACAGTGCTTGTCGTAGAGCCAAGAAAAAACAATGCTTAGCCCTAACCGAACTTGCATCGGTTAGATAGGCACGAAGCCACGGGGCTTGCCCCGTGGTGCGTCACAGATGGCAAAAAACCTATTGCTGTTGTTAAAGAGGAGCTTGCTTGGCTTGCCGCAAACCGTTACGTGGAAACAGGTTACATCAAAATGAAACGCATCCCTAAATTAGCCAAACGACCACCCAACATGGCTAAGTATGCCGTCTACCGTTACGAAGAAGATTTCGATGCGGTCTCGGCGGCTTGGGATTTGTATCCTTACGAAGATAGAGGTAGAAAGTTTGATGAAACCACGGTTAAATTCGACATTGCATTAGGTCTAGCTTTGGGCTATACTGATACAGATATTGCTCACTATCTTAAACACAACTATAGCTTTGAGGTGTTAAAGAAAGGCTTGGCCAATGGAAAGACCGAAAGTAGGGATCTGTCTAGCGATTCGACGTGAAGACAAAGTTCTAATGCACAAGAGGAAATGCAACCATTGCTATGGCACCTGGGCTTTTCCAGGTGGGCACCTAGAGTTTATGGAAACATTTGCCAATGCAGCCATTCGCGAGATGCACGAAGAAGCGGGCCCAGAGTTAAATGTAACTCATCCCGAATTTTGGACGATAGCGAATGCCAGATACTTTGATGAAAACAAACACTACGTCACGATCTTCATGGTGGCCGACTGGATTTCAGGCGAAGCAAAAGTAATGGAACCCAACAAATGCGAATGTTGGCATTGGTTTCGGTGGACTGAGTTGCCTGCCCCTCGTATGAAAAGCTTCCAGATGATCTTGAATTTAGGGGCGAATCCCTTTAAGGGAAATAAATGAAAACCGTATCTGCTAGACATCAGGATCGAAAGGCTCTTTTGGGCTTATTTTGCTCCTTAAACAAAATTGGCAAAGATATCTGTCTTGAATATGCGAGACTCGCAGCTATCGATGCAGCTATCAAAAACCATGAAATTAAAATTGCAATCGATAACGAAATCATTGTTGGAACAATTGTACTGACACCTATACGAAACAGCATCTATATTTCCGCCCTGATAGTGAAAGCAGGGAGTCGGAAAAAAGGTGTTGGCACTAAGTTGATTCAAGAAGCAATAAAAAAGGCAAAAAGGTTGAACAAATCCAAAGTTGTTGTGGAGACTGCCTTTGTGTATCGTGCTAAAAAATTCTATGAGAAATGTGGTTTCCGTGTCACAAAAAAACACTATGATTGTTGGGCTTTAAAAAAAGATGTCTAAGGGAATCATTACTGGGGCTGCCGATCTATACATCCCCACCCTAGAGCTTTTCGCCTTGTCCTGTCAAGAACAAGGAATAGAACTTGCCGTTTTCGATGATGGCCTGTGCGAAGAATATGCGGCACTCTTGGAATCATATGATGTGACTTGGCTCGATCCGATACCTATGCACCCCTTTCTCTGTCAGGGGAAATCAACACGGAAGATCCCAATCGAGGCCTACCAAAAGCCATTCAAGTGTCTGCAAAGTCCTTTCGATCAAACCATTTGGATTGATGCCGACGCTGTTCCGTTAAGAGGATTGGACGAGATGTTCAACGTCCTGGACCGACAGGAAGCCTTCTTTGTCTTTCCGTTTACGAGCCCCGATATGGCCGCCAGTTTGGAACTGCTCGGTCGGCTATGTTGCCCAAGTGCAGGAATCGTGCCTCTCAATTCGGGAGTGGTGGGTTGGAATAAGGGAAATGAAATCATAGATTTGTGGGCCGCCACCACGTTCTTTGTGACTTCCAACCCAATCCTGCGAGAAAAAACCAAAACTTGCGATCAAGACATGCTCTGTTATGCCGTGAACACTCTGGGGAAAACGGACTTGATTCTGTTGGATATCAAATACAACACTCCCCCGAACTTTAAGATGCGTGGCAAGTTTCATGAACGTGAACAATATTTAATTTCTGACCCGAAAGAAAGATTGAAAGCCATACGAATTGACCACCCAGAAAGTTACATAGTGCATTGGGTGGGACCAAGAGATAAACTAGAGAAAGTGGAGAAATAGAATGTCATACGGACGTAAATACGAATTTGATGGGCAACATTGTTCGAATGCAATTGTTGATGAAGACAAAAAAGAAACCACATTGTTCTTTTTAAAAAAATGCAATCCAATGCTTACAATAAAACGAGAGTACGATCCTGAGGATAGTGTGGTGCTTCAACGGATTGAAAGACCAATGTGGATCACTGTCTGGGTTCCAATGAAGAAATGGACATTCACGAAAGTTGAATTTACGTCAATTGGTCAAGATGCCGATTTCTATATCGTAAAACTTCGATATAAATGAAAAAGGCACCGCTCCCGCTTCGCGGGAGCGGTGCCTTAGGTGGTTGATCCCAAGTTTAGTAGGTCGAGCCTTTGACAGTATTTCGAGATTCTTCAAACTTCTGAAGGGCTTGGCGATATCGCTCTTCTTGTTCTTGGGCTTGTCTTTTTCTGTCCGCTATGTTTTGCATGGATTCCATTTTCATATTGATCCAGCCGGGCGAACTTTTGAATGCTTTATAGCTGGGGTACGTTATGCCTTGGTATGTGAAAGAACTAGGTTCTCTTGGCGGCAAAATGCCCGCCGCGATTAGTTTCTTTTCTTTCTCTTGGATCTCATGGGCTCTGATGGCTGTATCAAAACGTCTTTCTTGTCGTTCTAGGTATGTTGGATTATCTCTCCTAAATCGTTCCTTATATTCGTCTTTGAGTTGCCACCAAGTATGCACTGCATCGCGATGATTAACGATGGCTCTATGACGAGCATCTTGATAGAGATTGAGATACATCCCTCTGCTTACAAGATATTGTCCGTAGCCTCGATATAGGCGACCATAACCGGACAAATACCCTTCTCCTGCTGTGCTAGCGTGATGGTAATCACCCCAACCATCTCCATATCCTCCGTATCCCTGATGCCAACCATGTCCCATCCAATTGTTGCCGGGATAAGTAACAGATGAGATGGCGAACAGTTTCTTTTCGGCGTTCTTTTTCTTGGTTTTCGAATCGTCGTGTGGAACGGCCTTATCGGGTTCCAATCCAATGGCCTGTGCTACGGGATCTGCTACGGGCTTGGTAGCATTTGGAATTGTAACAGGTGGTTCTTGAACTTCTTTACCCCAACATACGGCGGGAACGAACAACAGTGCAATTAAAATGATAAGTGTCTTCATCTTACCCTCCTTTCTTTCATCAATAGAAGAGTTACATCAATCGCATTTCTAAGCAAGGAGGTCTTTTTGTTTTGTTTGGTGGTTTCACCATCTTGAGAGCTTTTGACAAAATGAAGTGTCGAGACATTCCTTGGGCTCGATCAAGTTTTCTTCGGGAACCACCGATTTGCACTCGTTCCTTTGTGTATTCGACACCTAAATATCTAAAATGCAGGAGATTCAACAATCGATCTCTTCCTATTTTTACATCCCCTTTTGGGCGGGCATGGTGGCACCCTAGACCAAATTGCATAGTTGTAACCTTGTTGGGATTGAAAATAGCCTTCTTGTCATACCAAACACTAGCAACTCCCTGATTGACAACATGGTAAATTTGTCCTGTAGTTTGCGGAAATTCCTCGGAATACATGTTAAATCCTTTGGCACGAAGAATCGTTGTCCCTTGCTCTGCACACTTATCTAGGAAGCAATGTAATTTGGGACGAACCAAAAACTCATCCAGGTCACAGACAATTACCCACTCAGTTTGCTCTCGGCTTTTTTTCCATTTATGGTTTCTCACTTTGTCGAGAATCCGGTTTAAAGGAAGATTTTTTTGATACGGTAGATGTTTTAAAACAGCCTTCGGATGTTTCTCTATGATTGCGGCTGACTGGTCGGTGGATTCATTGTCATAGATGAAGATCTTGTCTGCTATTGTTTCGTAATGCCGCAGGTAGTACGGCAACATTTTCTCTTCGTTGTAGCACGGCGAATAGACGTGGATCTTATCCATGCTTTATATGAGGTTTGCCTAGATTTTTTTGGGACGATTGTCTATAGTATTTCCTGGAGGTGTTGCTATGAAGAACGATGTCGATCCTAAATACTTGGATCTTTTGCGTGACGTGTTAGAAAATGGGGTAGAGAAAAAAGATAGGACAGGGACGGGGACACTTGCAGTATTTGACAGAACGCTCCGGTTTGATCTGTCGGATCGGTTCCCTATATTGACAACCAAGAAAGTTCACTTGAAATCTGTGATTTATGAATTGCTCTGGTTTTTGAAGGGAACCGGAAATATTGAATACCTCCAGCGAAATCATGTGACAATTTGGGATGAATGGGCTGACGAGAGAGGAGATCTCGGGCCTGTATACGGCGTACAGTGGAGAAATTGGCAGGAAATCGATCAAATCACAAATGTAATCACCCAGCTTCAAGCAAATCCTAATTCCCGAAGATTATTGGTTTCTGCTTGGAATGTTGGAGAATTGCCAAATATGGCCTTGCCTCCATGCCACTTTGCGTTTATTTTTAACGTAATGGACGGCAAATTAAATTGCTCAATGTTTCAAAGATCATGTGATCTTTTTCTCGGAGTACCATTCAATATTTCATCGTATTCTTTGTTGACATGTATGATGGCTCATGTTACCGGATTCCCGGCTGGAGAATTTGTATGGCATGGAATTGATGTACATATTTACCAAAATCATCTAAATCAAGTCAATGAGCAATTAGGGAGAACATGGTTCGATTTGCCGACCTTATTTTTGAATCAAGAGATTAAAAACATTGATGACTTTGAATATGATGACATTGTAATTAAAAACTACCGATGTCATTCTGCAATTCGGGCCCCAATTGCGGTTTGACAAATCTAAATATGGCATGATTTTCGGGATAGGTCTTTTCAAAACAGGAACAACGAGTTTATCAAAAGCACTCAAAATTTTGGGATTTAAAACTATCGATGGGCCTCGAAAGCAAAATCCAATAATACTGAAAAATCTTCGATTAGGTCAGGGATTAGTTGAAGGATTACCATATCAAGCATTTACGGATAGTTTACTTCATAAATATTACCGAGAATTAGATATACAATACCCAAACAGTCAATTTATTCTTACAATGAGAGATGTAGATTCTTGGGTCAGAAGTGCTAAATGGCACAACAGAAACAAAAGACATATCACTGAGAAAAAGTATAGAGAATCGCATTATCGCCATTATTCCGAAGCCCTGGAATATTTCGGTGATGAAACTAGACACGAACGAGTGTTAATATACCATCTCTGTGATGGTGTTGGATGGCCTCCGCTTTGCAAATTTTTGGATAAACCAATTCCTAACAAGCCGTTCCCCTGGAGAAATTGCAAAACTAAAGAAAGCATGAGAAAGAAGCACAAGGGAAAAAAGAAACATAAAAATAATCCATAGTTTATATGATGATTACAATTCTTGTAGCTTTTGATGGTAAAAGAATAATCGGAAATCGGGGAAAAATACCCTGGTATATTCCCGAGGATCTTTCTCTATTTCGGGAAAGAACAATGGGACATCCCGTAATCATGGGAAGAAAAACTTGGGATAGTTTGCCCAAGAAGCCCTTGACGGGACGGATCAACGTTGTTATCTCTAATGGATTGGTAGAAATTCCAGGCGGGCACCTGACGAGAAAATCTCCCATATATCTCGCCGCAGATCTTCAGGAAGCCATCCATATCGCTTGTCTGCATTCTTCGAATGAAATTTTCATTATTGGTGGTGGGATGGTATATGAAACAGCAATGAAATCGGGTCTTGTAGACCGGATTATTGTAAGTCAGGTTTTCGGAAAACATAAGGGAGATACTCATTTCCCAAAAATCAATTGGTGGAAATGGAAGAGAAGAACGCTTGAAAAACATGAGAAGTTTGATCTTGTGGAGTATACAATACGAACATGGAAACCGTTCCCAGAAATCTAAGGAAATCTAGGTTTGACGAAATCAACCTGTTTCTGCCGTTCTACGCAGAAACCTTCAATGGATTGACTCGTACTGGCATTGCGGCAATGCTCCTATCGGAGAAGGCATAAACCTTATCTCCGATTACTTTTCTCCCTATGTTCAAACTGCCATTCACGTCTGCGTGAATGGGTCTGAATGTTTTGTAAAGCCCTCGTTCCACTCGGCTACCACTAAATTGTGGCGACTCAGCGTTTTCATCATAAGCAGGTATTGGGTCATGGTCAAGGAAACTGGCTTTGCTTGTGTCTTTCGCTTTACTCCGTCCTTTTTTCAGTGGATGTTCATATTGAACCTCGATCACAAATCCAAATGTCTTCGGAGTAATAATCACTTGTTTAAACTTGCGATCGCTACGAATTGAAAAACACTTGTTTGTAGGTGTGATGGTTTCAAGTTGCTTCTTCTTAGACTGACCGCCTTTGATCGTCTCATTGTAGAAAATGACTTGTGCCATCTTCTCTTTGTACTTGGGCGGTTTAGGTTTCCTCTTGAAACCGCTTGAGTCCTTATTGTACGCCTTCAGTGCCTTTCGGAAGTTCCACCAATCAGTGATTACCTTGCGGATCGTTTGCTTGGCAGTTTTCGTGTTGTGAAGGTTCTTGAAGCAATCTTCGTTTCGCATCAGTTGAACGAGCATATTCAGGTCTGGCATTGGGGTTATCCAACATTTTCTCAAATTAAGGAAAGTTTTTGCTTAGGTTCTCCTAGATTTCCGCAGGTTTTAAGGCAACTGTTTTAAACCCTTGATTTACATGGCACAAGGCATGAACGGGCAAGTCGATTGGTAGAGAATTTCGTCTTGTTAAACGAGCCGCCTTTGAGAATCATCACGGGAAATAGTCCTGTGATGCGAGCTATCGTTTTGGAAGTCTTAGAAGAGCATTCATTTCATTGGAACTATGAAAGCGAGTGGAATCTCGGAGCCTTAGTTGTTTGTTAGTCTATTCTAGCCACCCTTCTTGCGGCTGCTCCAAATCTGCTTGTTTTCGAAAATCAACCAACATTTCTTCTCCCGGCGACATATCTCTCAAGACATAAATCTTTCTCACTGTTGGACCCTTTAGCACAATGGCATTTTCTTTTGTGGATGAATGGTTGTAGTCGCCCAATGGCTTGAGCATCTCCCACATCCCATTGTCCAAAAGTTTATGGGTAATTCCAAGACACGCACCCTTTTTGACGGGTCTAGTAATAATGACGCCATGGCCATGAATCTTGCTGGGTCCCGCTTCATAGGGGTCTCCACAACCGCAGGCTAGTTTCCGTTTTAAAAAGTCTAAAAAACCATGCATACTTTATAAATGCAGCAGCATTACTAATATAAAACAGAAATTGGAGACCACATGAAGGCATATTTGATGGGTCCTAGTGAGACCAAGTATACTAGTCGATTTAGAGATCACGGAGCGAAAGAAGCTACCGATCTTCACGTTAAACTTGAAGGGGTTGCGGATTTCCCACATCGCATCGTTCTAAAAGATAAGGAGGATGCAAAACCTAAAGGTAATTATTGGGAGTATCCAGCAAGACATGATTGTTGGGACATTGTGGTCAAACCCTCCCAAGAGGATCAATCATTCGACTTATATTTCGCGGATCGACAATCTCTTTCGACTTATGCCGATCCATATGATCCACTGTATCTCTTGGAGATTACTTTACTAGACGGAACCTCAGAATCCCTTCAACTTATTGAAGGTCGCAAGCAATTGACGGCAAATGAAGAATTAGCGATTTTGAATGATCTCAACGACGAATGGCCACACGCCATAGCTCCTGAAATGATTTGCGATGCAGCTTCGGAAGTAGAGAAGACTACGAGAGCAACGGAAATCATTGAAAGCTACCTAGACATTGATCTTAAGAATATGACGTTCCTAGATTGCGGATGTGGAGAAGGGCATATGGCCCAAGTTGCCGCAAAACAGGCTGCCCTATCTGTTGGTTATGATCCCAAGATCACCTTCCATACTCAAGACAATCTGACTTTAACAAGTAATTTTGAACAAGTAGAGGATCTCGGCCCTTATGATTGTATTCTTCTCTTCGACGTATTGGATCATGCCGATGATCCTCTTAAGTTGCTTGAACAAGTAAAATCTGTGTGTAAAGCCAACACAATTGTCAAAGTGCGTTGTCATCCTTGGATTAGCAGACATGGAGGGCATTGTTATAGACAACTCAATTTGGCCTATGCCCATCTGATCTTTACTCCTCAGGAACTTACGGCCCAAGGTGTTGACTTAGATAATGTCCAAAAAGTCCTGACTGATACGACTTATCTGGAGTGGTTTAACAACGTTGGGGCAAATGTTGTTTGTGAACGATCTGTCAAAACTCCCTTTGAAAACTTCTTTAAATCTGGAATCGCAAGAAAGCGGATTCTGGAAAACACAGAAGCATTGGAGTGGAAGAGTGAGAAAATGAGCAATCTCGATATAGAATTTATTG
>Ga0180431_10000156_pt1 | contig 90507 bp, 60 predicted proteins | sample SS_ome_11_FD_132459 | JGI IMG/M metagenome (GOLD analysis project Ga0180431, IMG submission 132459) | Hypersaline lake sediment archaeal communities from the Salton Sea, California, USA - SS_1_MS_1 metaG | ecosystem: Environmental > Aquatic > Non-marine Saline and Alkaline > Hypersaline >...
AGCCGTTGTTGGCACCTTTCTTGCGAATCTTTACGAATATCAAGAAATGACAAGTATTCCGTTGATTCTTCAGTAACGGTCGGGGGATCTCGTGTCCAGGCTGCAGATACCATATAATAAAGTACTTTTAGATCCGAGGGACTTCGATCCCGCTGAGTTCGATTCCCTGCTGAGACACTATCTCGCCGAAAGCAAAGAATACCCACTGGTTCTCGAAATATTCAACAACAACATCCAGTACTTGATATTCATCCGTGAAGGCCAGTTCTACTGGGCAACGATGAACAACGGGGAGATCTTCGGGGAGATAAATTTCAGAAAATTCTTCTCGAGCATTAAAACGACCCAGTTTCCGAAAATAGTCGTCTATCAGACAAATCTCACCCTTTATCATTCACTCCTCGTATATCTCCAGAAAGAACCCGATCTGAAAGTGAGTTCCACTCTCGTAGACCTCGACGACCTGCTCGACAAGATCGAGAAAGAGAAATCCAGCTCACTGATTACCGCCTACCGCGCGGACAGCATTATCATGTTGAGATACAGAAACGGAAAGCCGGTGGCCTGCATGCGCGGCAACTGCTCGCATACATCTTTCGAGGAAAACGCCCGAGAGGAATTCCTGGTCAAGGTATACACCCTGTCAACCCACAATCCTTTTGAAATCAACATATACTACGACCTCGTCGTCACTCATTCCGAAGACGCCCGTATGATACCGGACAGCTACCACGGCACCGTGTCTTCCTTCTTTCTAAGCCAGCCTCCCAGGATAACAGTAAAGCTGAAGAGCCGGCCCTTGAAGAGCTATACATTCACCGGAAAGCAATTATCGATAGGTCGCTCATCGGAGAACGATATTGTCATAGACAACCTGAGTGTTTCCAGAAAACATGCCGTAATCCTATCGAAGAAGGACGGTTACATCCTAAACGACCTAGGCAGCAAGAACGGCACATATGTCAACGGGGAAAAGGTGGACGGGACAGAGCTCAAATCCGGGGACTGCATCACAATAGGAAAATACCAGATACTGTTCCAGGTTCCTACCGGTGAGAGCGGATCGCCGGATTCTATGGACCAGACGGTTATAATCCCGAATTTCCATAACGACAAGAAGGAATCGGGGATCAACGTTCACTTCCCCGTTACACCGGATATAGTCCCACGCCTGTTCAGAAGCTCCAATCACGAGGAATACACACTGGGCAAGGACTGCATCGTGATAGGGAAGAAAAAAGACGCCGATATCCGTCTGCCGGGACTGTTTGCCGCGAGGATCGCCGCGGAGATAATACGGAAGGACTCCGATTACCTCATACATAAGGGCGGACGGACGAGTGTAAGCATAAATGGTGAAGAGATGGAAGAGAAGGTCCTAGAAGAAGAGGATCTTATCGCCATAGGATCCGAGAAATTCATATTCAAGCGTTGACATCATGCGGATTCTTGTGTTTTCAGACATTCACGCGAATCTAGAGGCCCTGGAAAGGGTTCTCGAGGAGATAGAAACGCTCCATCCAGACATAGTTGTATCACTCGGAGATGTAGTGGGCTACGGTGCGAATCCATGCGAGTGTGTTGATCTTGTTCAGGAGTACGCGAGCGTTCGCATAGGCGGGAATCATGATCTGGCGTCGGTCGGGATAACCGACAGCAATGTGTTCAATCCCATTGCAAAGAGATCGATTGTATGGACTTCGAATGTTCTGCGGCCGAAGCACAAGCAGATAATCGAGGGTTACGATCCCTCGCGAACCTATGGGAAATTTCTGTTTTCACATGCCTCTCCGGTATCTCCATTGCAATGGGAGTACATCTATACTATCGGCCAGGCAAAATCCGTATTCGAAAAATTCGACAACAAGTTTATTTTTACGGGTCATACCCACGTCCCCGGTATTATAATCAAGGACATGAGCGGCAGTTGCTATGTGGCGGGCGGTTCGATTGTGCAGATCGAACCTCAGTCGCGATATCTCATCAATGTGGGAAGCATAGGTCAGCCGCGTGACGGCATCTCCGCAGCCAGCTTCGCCTTGCTGGACGAAAAGAGACGAAGAATAAATATCAGAAGGGTCCCCTATGATATACTATCGGCGCAGGAGAAGATCAGGTCCGCAGGCCTTCCCGAACCACTGGCTACGAGACTCGCCGCTGCGAGATGATGAATATGGAAGACCGTAATTACCAGATATTGAAAACCATCGCAACCGGCGGGACAGCCGTTCTGTACAGGGCCATGCAGACATCCCTGGACCGGCAGGTAGTAATAAAGAGGCTTCACTCCCATCTCACATCGGATCCGGATTTCATAAGGCGATTCGAGTTGGAAGCCAAAGCGGCGGCAAGCCTCGATCACGAGAATATTGTCCGGATCATTGACTTCGGATCATCCAATAACGGCTATTATATAGTCATGGAGTTCATCGACGGCCTGAGTCTGAAGGAGATCTTCGAGAACTACGGTCCTCTTAACGAGAACATGGTCCTTCTCATCGCCCACGAGATCTGCATGGGGCTAGATCACGCCCACCAGCGCGGGATCACCCACAGGGATATCAAGCCGGCGAATATAATGATCACAGGCGAAGGGTTGGTGAAGATAACGGACTTCGGACTTGTTAAGCTGCATCACAGTCAGAGCCAGCAAACAGTATCGAGCACGCTTCTGGGAACACCGCTGTACATGTCTCCCGAGCAGGCGATCGGCAACAGCATCGACGGCCGAAGCGACCTCTTCTCACTCGGAACTATATGCTACGAGCTGCTCACCGGCGTTCAGCCGTTCATCGGGGATAATTACGCCGCCATAATTCAAAACATCATAAACGGCAACCTCGAACCTCCATCCAGAAGGGTAGGCGGGATAAGCCGAAACGGCGAAGAGATCGTGATGAAGATGCTCAACCGCGAGCCGCAGAAGAGATACCGGACAGCACTGGAAACGGCCAGGGCCATTGAGTCTCATCTCGGGCAGGAACGGATACTCAAGGTGCGCGAAAAGATCTGTACGCTGATCAAGGGGGATAGGGATCCGGAAACGGTCCACATCAAGCCCTCTTCGAAGGGAACTGCAAGAATCAGAAGGGTGCTTCCGATAGCCGCGACATTTATGGCGATAGCGGCCATCGCAGCGTTTTTCATAACGAATCCTGGAAGGATCGAGGACATCACGCAGAGGATCAACAGAGCGATCTCCACAGACCCGCTCCCACCCGATAGCGGCATCATTATGGCGGGTTCGGATCAGATCACAGGCGCGGGCACGGTCCTTATCCCCATACAGCCTCAAGCGGGCATCATAGACTCGATCCCCGGAGTGGATATTCCTGCGACTGAACCGGACTCGGTCCCGGCGTCCCCGGAGGAGGTGGAAGGTGGCGACGATGCCGCTCCTGTCGAGGTCGGCGCGGATATTGAAACAATCCCCGAGGAAGCGGCAGAGGAGGCTGTGCACATCGACGGTGGAACTGCCGTCGAGGCAGCGGAAACCGAGGATAGGATTCCGGTGGGATATATAGACATAAGTGTTGAGCCCGAGGCCGAGATATTGATAGACGGCCTGCACAAGGTGCACGGATCCCGGATAGGGCCCTTGGAGCTCGCGGCGGGAAGTCATAGGATAACGTGCAAGAGAGAAGGATACAGGGACTACAGGGAGACCGTTACCATACAAAGGGGAGAACTATCTCGCAGAAGGGTCCTGCTGCAGAGAATGACCGGAGGGCTGAAGTTCGAAACACTCCCCGGTGCCAGTGTTTTCATAGACGGTAAGTTCAAGGGCAAGACACCGCTGGAGCGCAACGTTCTGCTGCCGTCTGGCAAGCATTTGATCGAACTCAGGATGATGGGATACTACGATTGGAAGAACGATGTTTTCATCCCTGCCGACGAGACACTAGTTCTAAAGATCAACCTGGTTCACAGATAGATCCAGCAGGATCGAGCGTGCCCGGTCGACCACATCCTCGATACCCACAGATTCGATATTTTTATCCTCCGCGCGTACAGCAACGACGCCTTCACCGCGTGGTTTCCATCTTTGAGGATCGGTAGGCCCGAAGACCGCTATGCAACGCCCCCCCACCGCTCCAGCTATATGCATTATCCCTGTATCGTTACAGAGGGTGAGGACCGTTCTCTTCATAAGAGACCCCAATAAACCAACGGATGGGCATGCCAGGACGAGAGGGATGTCGCCCGCGTATTTCAAGAAAAGATCCGCAGCTTCCAGGTCCACCGGTCCACGCACCAGAACGGTCCTCAGGGAATATTCATCGTACAGCAGTCTCGATAAGGCTGCAAACCTCTCGGGCGGCCAAACGTTCTGCTTCTTGCCCGCCCCCGGGTGCACGACGATAAATCGCGGATCGTCATGAAAGGCGGCTCCTATTAAACTTTCGGCCGCAATCTCATCACCATGAGATGGCACGAGCAGCGACGTGAGATCCTCCTCCCGTACACCTATCGCCGAAAGCGGGTAGAGATTATGAGAGCTCTCATGCATAGTCTCCAGCTCGGCCTCAGAAGGCAGCGGAAGCTCGAGGTTGTAGAAGACCGATGACAGATCATGGCCGAAGGGGCTGCTGGTGGATCCTATCCGTACTCCTGCGCCGCTCACAGCGGCCAGCAGCATACTCGTGATAGAGAAAGAGACCGTGTTCAGCACGATGACGGCGTCGAAACGCCGCTTCCTAAGCGATAGAATAAACCTTATTAAACGGAACGGGATTCTGTTATTGTCCTTCTTGGCGTATGTCAATACTTCATCGATGAACGGATTGTTCAGCATAACATCGGTGTTTATCGGCGCTGCAACAATTGAGATGCGTGCGCCGGGGAAACGCCCCCTGATCCCCCGAAATGCTGGGACGGCGAGCAGCATATCTCCCATCTGGTTGTGCTGCCTTATGATCAGAAGCCTTTCGATCTTCATCTTCGCAAGGTCACCGGGACTGATCCTTCTCTTATCCAGAAAAAGCGCAATAAGCCTTGCGAGCGCCATTTTAGCCTTTTTTTCGATCTTCTTGATCAAAATGAACCTCTCGATTCCAATCCAGCACAAATCTGGAACTTTCTCATGATTCGATCGTAGTACAGATAAGAGAGCGGATCATTTATCCCCCCTTAAGAACCCACCTTACTCGAGGGGAGGCCGAAAAGGCCTCCCCTTTCTCTCTCTATTCTACAATTTATCGGGAAGGGTCTCTAGAATTCGTGTGTAGCTGTCGAAGCGTCCGGCGTCGATCAATCCCTTTGCAGCGGCCTCCTTGACGGCGCATCCGGGTTCGTGACTGTGCGTGCAGGTCGAGAAGCGGCACTGGTCCCTGAAGCCGGAAAAATCACGGAAGTGCTCGTCCAGCGTTTCCTTGGACACTCCCCAAATCCCGAATTCCCTGAAGCCGGGTGTGTCGCCCAGGTATCCGCTGCCGAACGGATGTAGCTCGAAATGAGATGTCGTATGCCTCCCCTTCCCGGTCTTCGAGCTGACATCGCCGGTCCGAAGATCCATACCCGGCGCTAGGGCGGCTATCAGCGAGGTCTTCCCCACCCCTGAAGGTCCAACCATTATCGCCCTGCTTCCCATGATCCTTCTCATTATCGAATCCAGGCCAGACCCATCAAGGGCGCTGCAGATAATCACCTCGTAGTCAATCGCCTCGTAATGCGAAACCTTTTCAAAAATCTCGGATCTATCATCGATCAGATCGGATTTGTTTATACATATAACCGGTGTAATACCACCACATTCCGCCGCTACAAGCATCCTGTCGACGAGCCGGAGGTTCAATCTCGGCGAAAGTACGGCGAAGACCAGGAAAACATAATCGAGATTCGCGCATAAAACCCTGTATCTCAGCTTCCCTGTACTACTGCTCCTGGCGAAAATGGACTTTCTGGGCGATATTGCGACGATGAGACCAGAGGGTTCGCCCGAGGTCTCGCTTTTCTCCTCCCGGAATTCAACGTTATCGCCTACAACCGGAAGAACCTCCTCGCGCTTGTCCCCCAGGCGGAACTTGCCCCTGAGCGAGCACCGATAGATCCTTTCCCCGCTCACGACGTAGAAATAAGCTCCCTTCTTACTGATCACGAAACCTTCTTTCAACATTCCATTCTCCATGGACTCCTCACCATACAACTGGGAAACGTTTCATCAATATCAACAAAATATCAAATATTTGTTGCTAAAAAAAGACAGAACTGATATACAAAATAAAAAGATAGTTATGGTGGCAGAAAGGTTAGAAGCTGATATAGATATGGAAAACAGGGAGTTAATCTCGTTTTTCAAGGAGGCTAATTGCGCCTTCCATCTTCGTTCTAAGAAGAAGCAATCGGTAATCCAGGAAATGGTGCACTATCTTGCCGAATCCGGCAGCATCTCGGATGAGGAATTCATCATAGAAATGCTCAAGAACCGTGAGAGCCTGGGAAGCACCGGGCTGGGCAACGGAGTGGCCTTCCCTCACGGCCGGTCCCTAGCTATCAAGAAGCTTACAGTTCTCTTCGCCCGTTCGGCCAAGGGGATCGATTTCGAAGCTCTGGACGGCAAGCCTACGAGGATCTTCTTCCTCATACTGGCTCCCTCCGACAGGGGGGCGGAGACGTATCTTTCGCTCCTGAGTGAATTGATATCCCTCGTACAGAAGCAGGACAAGCTGGAAAGACTGTACAATGTAACGGATTTTGCCGAGTTAATTGAAATACTTGGGGGGCACTGAGAGTTGAGAGAGCAGCACAGGCTATTAATCGCACTTCAGGACCTCGACATGATGATAAAGGAGGTCAAGGACAAGACAACTTCCAAGGAACTCGAAAATATGGGTTTCAAGCTGACGGGCTTGGAGGAGCTCCAGAAAGAGCGGAAAAAACTGGCAGCAAAGATATCGACTCCACTTCTGAACAGGTACGAAAAACTCACGAACCACTACACTATGGCGATCTTGCCGGTTACCGGTGACAAATGCCTTGGTTGTTTCATAAAGCTCCCCACTTCGTTCTTCTCCATTATCAGCCGCGATGGTTTGATGACATGCGAGAATTGCGGCAGGATGCTCTACATACCCTGATCGCCTGCAGTGACCCTTATAGAATAGGCTTAATTACTTACCACAGTATCTGTTTATAAACCAGCAGATTATGAGTATTTACAATAATTCGCCAAATTTACTTGTTTGTTTTGCCATATATGTATAAAATTATTTGACTAGTTAAGAATATTTACGGATATGGTGCAGAATGAATGCCGATAACCTCGAACATGGATTGATATCGCGGTATGTGCTCAATGCTAAACTGGGCAGCTATCCGCCATGGCAGGGCTACAGCGTAACCGATTCTCTGAGCGGGAAGAGCTTTCTTCTATTCTACCTGGAACCGCACTTGGATCTCCCTCTTTCCCTGGGCGATTTGAAGATGCGTGATATTGTATTCTCCAGTGCATCGGAGAACCTTCAAGGCACGGTAACACTTCAGAAAAACGACTCGGGAATAACTTTCCTCCTTCCCTTTACCGAACTCGCGCCTCTGGAAAAGGCGCTGACGAGCATCGATGGAGATCTCGCCCTGCGCCTTGTCAAATCGATCGTCGAAACCGTACTGACGTGCCATAAATCCAATCTCTTCTTTTACAACCTTACACCGGAATCGATAGCAATATCTGGTGAATCGGCAATGATCCTTCCAACGGCCTACCTTCTACACAGGGAGATTCTCAGCGGAATGACAAATCCCGATACCGGGAAAACCGTGGTGGCAGATGACCGGGTTGAAGACCTGCGTTCGCTCGGTACGGCTCTCTCGATGTTCACACCGTACCTCAATCCACAGCCTGCTCACGATATTGAGAGGCTTGCGAAAAGGCTCTGCTCCCTGGAACCTGGAACCGGGAACGAGGGCCTGAACAATCTTTTTGAGCGAATGAACGAACAGTTCGGATTGGAGCCTCACATCAAACCGGTGATCTCCGAACCGGGTTACATCCCACCCGCTGCATCGGTCCGTGTCTTCAAACAAGCGGCAATCAAAGCACGCGACAAAAGAAAACAACTCGTATTGATAAAGGGGAAAAGCGGCGAAGGCAGAACAATGTTCCTGGAGCATATCTGCGGGAGGTTGAAGGGGGAATGGGGCTTCAAGAGCGGTGAAATACTAAGCGATCAACGGACCTTCCAGTTCGGAGAAGGTGATACGCTTTCGAGGAAATCGGATTTCCTGGCTCTGGACGCGCATAACCAGGAACCGTTGCTCGCCTGCTATATTCTCGATAGGATATTTCAGGATTTCGAGCATTGCAGACTCGTTATCCTTGCGGTTGACGACCCTCCCCCCCGTTTCTTGATCGATTACCTGGTGGAGGAGGCGGCAAGAAGAGAGATCTCGATAAGGGAAATCTCATTGCCAGTTGTTGGAAAAGCGGTAAAGAAGAAAATACTGTCCAAGCTGTTGGAGAAGGAATCCGACGGCATTACGATCGTCGAGGAGATGGACGCGGGACAGCCGCTGGCTCTCACTGCGCTCGCAATGAGACTCTACTACCACACAGGGCTGCTTCCAAAATTCTGGGAAAAGAGCAACAGCATTCTCGATCCCCTAACCGCCGAAGAACGCTCGGTTCTAGGATTCCTGGCGCTGTTTAATTTCGAAGTGCCGCTCATCGTGCTGAAAGACGCGTACCAAACGGAGGAGAGCAGTATTTACACGACTCTGCAGCGACTGGTCACATTGGGATTCGTCACATCAAGGATCGAAAGGTCGGTGCTGTCAAACGGTGAATTCTGCTCATTATACAGCCTCAAGAGCAAGCATATTTCGGATATTATAGTGGATAACATACCCGACAAACGAAGAAAACAGATCCACAAGAACATCTTGATGATGCTCAAAGAGATAAAAAACAGCCCCTCCCCATATCTCTTCTTTCACCAGGCCCATTGCGGGGATAAAGCGGAAGCAGCACTGTTGGGCTACGAGCTGTTCCATCAGATCCTGGGAGAGAAAAGATTCTGTACGATAAGCTGCTTCAACGAGAGTTACCTGAATGCGAGGTTGGATAAGCACCTACCCCCCGAGATGCGCTTCAAGCTGCTTCTCGAACTGGGGAACTTCTTTTCGCTGACCGGAAACCTCGTCGAGGCCGAGAAACTCTACAGGAGTTGCCGCATAGAGACGAAGAGAAGCGAGCACTGGAAAAAATTCAGATCCCTAAGTGTGGAAGCCGTTAGAAAGGAATGTGAAATATTGGAGAAGAAAGGGGAGTTCATCAAGGCTGAGAAGGTATTGAAAAAAGCCTTGGACTCCCATGGAGAACACATACCCTCCAACGAGAGGGCAAAGCTATACAACGATCTAGCCTGGTTGCGGTATCGTCTAGGCCAGTTCGATAAGTCCTGGGAGGACTGCCTTCTGGTTCTCAAACTCCTCGATAAGAAACAACACCCGATCGAAACCGCGCAGGCCTATAATCTTCTGGGAACAATAAACTGGAACAGGAGTAAATACGAGAACGCCATATTCTGTCATAATAAATGTCTTGCGCTGAGAGAGGAGTGCCTAGATGAGATCGGCATAGGAGCAAGTTATAACAATCTTGGATTGGTATACAGATCTATGGGAAGGATCAAGGAAAGCCTCGAGTGTTTTATGAAGAGCATGGAGATCAAGAGAAAGCACAACAACCTGCCGGGTATCGCCGCCGCCCATCTGAACATAGCAACCGCCTATATAGATATGGAAAATTTCAAGGAGGCCGAGGAAAACTGTCAAATCGCCTACAGCCTATCCGAAGATATCGGGAATCAGCAGCTTCTCGCCGAGAGCAGCGGCATAATGGGCGAGATTCATCACATAATCGGAGATTTCAAGAAAGCCAGAGACTACTATTTCCGAAACCTGCACATATGCCATATAACCAAATCCCAGAGAGAAAAAGCTGTGGCACTCCGCCGGCTCAGTGAATTGAGCTTTGCCGAGGGAAAGATAACCGAGGCCAACGGCCTGCTGAGCCAGGCGAAGAACTTGAACAGGAGGATCGGCTCGAGGCTGGAGAAAGCTCTTTTAACACTTCTGGAAGGAAGAATTTCGCTGGCAAGGGGCAATCGTGAAGAGGGCTTGAGAAAACTCGAGGGCGCCAGCCTGGAGCTTTCACTTCTGGGAAGGAAGAACACTGCAGCGGTAGTCGCAGCCGAAATCGGGGAACTCTTCCTCACCGAGAGAAACGAACCTGTCGCGAGGGAATATCTCATGCGCGCCACATCCCTCGCATCCGAGAGCGAGGCAGGTCCCAAGCGAGTTCAACAACTACAGGAAAACCTCAACAGCGGGTCGGCTCTCTCGATCGGAAGAATCAGATCCGATTCCGACCGCCTAAAGGTCCTTTGCAGGATAACGTCGATTATAAGAACAACAAGTGATCCTTACGCATTCAACAAGGCCATAATAGAGACCGCACGGGAAATCACAGGTATGACTAGAGGGGCGTTGATCCTCCAGAACAAGAGCGATGACTCATTCCAGATCTTATCGGCCTCCGAGGAGTTCGGTCCGGGAGGCGTGCTAAATAACAAAAATATAATCGCCATACTTAACATTGCGAAACAGCTTGGATACCCGCTCGATACATCCCGCACGAATATCCCGGCAGGCAAAGTAAGCGATAGTTTCATAAAGGCATATCCAAGCATAATATGTATCCCGTTATGGATCAGGGATGGCGTTACCGGATTTATGTATCTGGATTCGCCAAGGGGAGATACTATCGCATCCAGCGAAAATCACAGTTTTCTCGTATCATTCGGTCAACAGGTATCGCTCGGTCTGGAAAAAATCTTGATCGGTCAAGAGGAGAGGAGAGCCGAAAGGCCCAAACCGAGCATTAAGCCGGCGATAGCCAAATCGAAGGAGCACCCGTCCTTCGACGATATTATCGGCAACTCCCCGGCGATCAGGCACATCTTCGAACTCATAGACAGTATAAAGGACATGGACACGACGGTGCTCCTCACCGGTCAGAGCGGCGTTGGCAAGGACCTGATCGCAAAAACCATACACTATGCAAGTCAACGAAGGGACAAGCCGTTTCACTCTCTGAACTGCCCTGCGATCCCGAGTGAGCTTCTGGAAAGCCAGCTTTTCGGTCACGAAAAGGGTGCGTTCACGGGAGCGCACCGCCAGATGATCGGTCATTTCGAGACGACAAGAGGCGGGACAATCTATCTCAATGAAATAGGCGATATGCCGCTTGGACTCCAGCCAAAAATCCTCAGGGTACTCGAAGAGCAAAAATTCTACAGGGTCGGCGACACTAAGGAAACCACAACCGACGTCAGGATCATAGCCGCCACAAACAAGGATCTGCTGGAGCTGGTCAAACAGGGCAGATTCAGGGTGGACCTCTACTACCGATTGAATATATTTCCGATCACAATCCCACCTCTAAAGGAGAGGAAAGAAGACATAGAGCCGCTCTGTAATCACTTCTTGACAACTCTATGCAACCTCTACAATATCCCGCCCAAGAAACTGTCCCATGAATCGCTCATGCACATGATCAACTATGAATGGCCGGGCAACGTGAGAGAGTTGGAAAACACAATAAACAGACTGATCATAATATCCAAGAAGGACACGATACTTCCCGAAGACCTGCCCGACGACATACTCAGATTCCAGAGTGATATGCATGCTGAATCCCTCACAACTCTCGAAGAGGACATAGAAGCTCTGTTGGAGAAGATGGAGTTCTCGGCGGGCGATCCGGTACTGCCGAGGATACAAGGTGCTCTGGCGAGGAAGATGGTCGACCGAATAGGGGATAAGACCAAGGCGGCGGCGCTTTTGGGCATATCCAAACCGACGCTTTATTCCAGGCTGAAGGACTATGAGAAGAACGGTTAGCAAAATCAACACGCTGTTCATAAGGGCGGGGTTCATACTGCTGTTAGTTCTGCTTGCAGTATATATCCCTCTCAAGATCTTCATCTCACAAAATCCCGGAGTAGCCGACGGCACATCCCTTAGCATTTTCGTCACAACGGAGCTGGCAGGTTACCGTGAGCCCTGCGGATGAGCCCGTAAAAAGCATTCAGGGATGACCCGGTGGGCCACCCTCGTCAAACAAAGGCGCTCCGAGAAACCCGTGCTGATGATCGATGCGGGTGATTTCTGCGACAGGATAGGCACCGCCTACAAAGATATAAAGGACCAATATTTCTTCAGAGGCATGCAGATGATGAAATATGACGCCGTTGCGGTAGGCGAGAACGAAATCATATTCGGATACAAGAAGCTTCTCGCGGCGGCGGAGCAATACAGGCTTCCGATCACGTCCTCGAACGTCACCTATAGAGATTCCGGGGAGCTGTTTGCGCCAAAATATATCATAAAAAAGATCGGTGGAAAACGATCCCTATTCGGCAGACGTGGTTCTGCGAAAGTAGGTATCTTCAGCGTCATGCAACCTGTTTTTCTATACGCCAACTCGAAAAGGGCATCTAAGATATTTAAAGTGCTCGAACCCGATGTTGCTGCACTGGAAACCGTATCGCGCATTCGAGAGCAGGACTGCGATATGATAATCGCCATCAGCCATATCGGCTGGAGAAGAAGCCTCGCATTGGCGGAAAAACTGCCGGGTGTGGATATTATAATCAACTCTCATGAATCGCGTAGAGAGGCGATGTACGAATGGGTCGGCGGAACACTTGTCGTCAATCCAGGGAGGAAACAAACCTCCTTCACGGAGATCACCGCGTTATTCGAAGCCGATTCCCTTCGCATTGAAGTCATCGAGAGGGGCAAGGAGATCTTCGAGCTCGAGTACGATACTGGAATGGCCGAACTGGAGAAGCAATACCTGAAGGAAACAAAAGAGCTGCGGGCGAAAAGACGCGCAAAGGCAGAACCGCGTGTCAAGTTAGAAGGAAGAAAGAGGAAACTGAAATGAAACGTCCCATAGGCGAATCATGATTGAGAAAACCGGATTACGTCTGGGCGCCGTTGTCGGGTTTCTCGATGAAACCCTTGATATAGGCGGGTATTCGGGCGATTCATCGATAAACGGCCTCCAGGTAGAGGGATCTTCGAGAATCAGAAAGGTCTCCCTAGCCGTCGATGCATGCGAAAGATCGATCAGGGGAGCGATCAGGAACGGCTCGGAGCTTCTTATAACACACCACGGATTGCTTTGGGGTCAAGCAGAGCCGATCACAGGAGTGATGGCCCATAGAATGAGGCTCCTGCTCGACAAGAGGGTCTCGCTGTACTCAGCCCACCTACCGTTGGATTGCCACGCCGACGTCGGTAACAACGCCAGTCTCTCAAAGCTTCTCGGAATCAAGAAGACCCATCCATTCGGGGATTACCATGGAATCAAGATAGGACTCGCAGGAAAGCTCCCACGGCCCATATCCGTCAGATCCCTGGTGAGCAAGCTCAGGAGGCTCCTGGGTGCTCCCATAAGGACATTTGCCTTCGGACCGGGTATATCGAGAAAGATCGGGATCGTTTCCGGCGGAGGCGCGCAATTCGCGCTCGGAGCCGCCGCAGAGGGCTGCGACACGTTGCTGACCGGTGAAACCTCCCATTCCGCCATTCACCCAGCTCGCGAGTCAGGTATAAACCTAGTTTGCGCCGGTCATTACGCCACTGAAACACTCGGTGTCAAAGCGCTGGGGAAACTGATCGCTGAATCACTCGGGCTGCAGACAAAGTTCATCGATATACCAACCGGTCTATAACGGGATAGGGGACTAATTCAACCGGCCGAGAAATCGAGTGCCGGCCCTCTTCCATTCGAGGCCCGGAACGTGGATATCGAATATCCTAGTGTGTCATCGTTGCTCCCGGAACTTCGAAACTTACCTTGACTTCAGAGCCGAAAGATTGTATCAGGATAATTAATCGATTATAGGATTGCCATTTCTGTATCATGGACGACAAGCTGAAGACTGATCGAGGTCCGATGTCTAAGGAGCCCGACAAGATTATAAACCTCACCATACCGATGGTTCCGGATATGGAGATAGCCGCCAGCAAGACCGCCGAAGCGGTGGCAGAGGTGATGAATCTTGAAGAGGACAAGACCGCGGAAGTCTCTATGGCCCTGATCGAGGCTTGCCTCAATTCATTCGAGCATTCACACAGCAAGGACAGAAAGGTTTACATTACATTCGAGGTGAGGAGCGATCTGCTCACAATCAAATTGCGAGACAGCGGGGCGGGATTCGATCCGAAGAAAGTCGAAGAACCGGACATACGGAAGAAGCTGATGCCCGGTATAAGAAAGCGCGGCTGGGGATTGAAGCTCATGGAAAATATGATGGATTCGATCGATATCGATACCGGACCGGGCGGAACAACTATCACGATGACCAAGAGGAAGTAACCGTCTTTAGGGGAGATAATACGATGTTGGATTCCTTCAAAGTTGACGCAAGGCAGCAGGGTGCCTTGTGGATACTGAATACCCACGGATATATAAACAACGCCGGCGGAGAGACAATCGCGAGCAGATTCGAAGAGGCATTCAAGACCGGAGCTCGAAAATTCATCTTCGACCTGGAGGATTCCAAGATAATCAATTCTATCGGTGTATCCTTCCTGATCGGAGTCCTTGAAAAGGTGCTTGAATCCGGAGGAGAGCTGGCATTCTGCAACTGTGCTCCCATAATCGAAAAGACGTTCAAGATCATGGGTATAACCCAGTATGCAAAGATCTTCGGCACACAGGAGGAAGCGGCGGCCTCGATGCAGGACTGACAACACTAGGATTGCCGAAACCTACAGAATCCAATTATCGTAATAATATTTATAACCAAAGTCATTTAGGGAGGGCCCTACCATGGGAAAGATGCCCGTCAAAGCCGAGAGATACGTTTTGCCGATTATGATGTTGCTAGTTCTCACCCTGCCATTCACGCGGGCGGATGGAAGCATTGACAGAGATTACAGACTTGCCATGGAGGCCTTCAGGGACGGGCGATGGAATCTCGCGGACAGCCTGTCCACAAAAGCGCTCGAGGACATAGAAAGCGGCGAGTGGAACGATTGGTACTACCGCAGTGATAATACTCCGTTCATGACTTATTTCACAGGTGAATACGTCTACTTGGCAACGAGTGACAAGGATCAGTCATGGAATCTGAATAAGGTCGAGATACACGATCCTGAAAGGGATGAGCTGGTGCGCGTGCTGGATTTCACCCCATGGCAGATTTTCGGCAGCACGCATTCGAAGAACTACACCCTGACCTATCTCAGCCGGAACGACTACATAGGACACAGAATATACTACTTCGAAACCGGAAGACCGGAAAACTCGAAAAACATACTACGTGAAGGCATGGAGAGCCTCGCCTGCGCCAGGATCGTCGACAGCGACTTCGTCGAATTGATAGAGAAGGGCAGAATGGGTTGGTCGATGTCTATTTTCGATATCGGTGCGGATCAAATAACAAAGATCCACGATTTCACAAAGATAGACATCAACAAGAGCGTCTTGAGGCAGATAAGATTGATCAAGAACGAGTCGGAATGGAACTTCATCGACGGCAACAAGCTCTACTCAATCCCCGTGGACACGTGGGAAAAGAAACTGGTCACCACACTGCCGTTCGAGGTAACCGAATTCGACAACTTCGACAACTCCGATGGGCTGAAGCTCTCCGCCATTAGAAACGACACACTCTACATCTTCAGGCGTGGAGGAGGTGCTTCCAACGAGGTCAGGATCGTCATGCTACCCTCACCTCTCCACATCAACCATAACACCAAGAGGTTCGGAATAAGCGACTCGGGTGAATGGCTGGCACAGAGCGACAGCGACAGCCTGAGAATATTCATGATGGACGGAACCCGGGCATACCGTGTCCACTGCGGTTCCTCATGCCTGGGCGGTTCATTCCCTCTTAAGACCGACACCGGATTCAAGGGTGATACACTCATACACTACGGTAACACGGGACTCAAGCTGTTCGAGAGGGACAGGCTGATATACTCGTTGGACGCCGATGATACGTTCATGGATTACTGCTGTGAGCTGGAAAAGCTGATTATATTCGTGGCGCCCGCTGAAATCCGCGTCCTCGATATCAATACCCTGAAGAATACACTGGAGAAGAGATATCACATGTCCCAGCTGGGTGTATTCGAAATAATGAAGGACAGGTACCTTCTCATAAACCACATAGACGGCACATCGCTGCTGGAGATAGAGACGGGAAAGGAGATGCTGAGGACAAACGAGATTGCCAGCCTTTCGCGGGAAATGAACCAGGATACAACAAAGATACTGCTAAGGGGTGACAATTCCCTGGGAGCTTTCAAGATCGACAGCCCCCAGATGCTGAGAAGCGATCTGATTGCCGTGTCCGCTTCAAGCAGATGGGCTATGAAGGATACAGCGGCGGCGATACAGAACGCCAGGAAAGCGCTGGCCGCAGGCACGAGCCTGTCGGAGGGGCTCCACGAGAACCTGCTGGAAATACTAACGAGCCTCGGACTCCAGAAGGAGTCCAGAGAGCTTATCGGCAGCATGGCTATAAAGACCGGAGAGCGCAGTTGGGAGAAGAGGCTGCTGGATGCCGGTGCGGAGATGTTCATCCAACCGCACCTGAGCGAGTTCTCCACGATCTTCGCCATGGATGAGGGTGTGTTCGCATTCCCCGTGGTCATCCACCCGGCGAACATAGCGAATGGCGACAAGAGTAAGTATTTCTGGTTCGCCAAACCCGGATATGAGGCCGAAAAACGGATGATGAGCCTCTCTGGTATCAGCATAGCCGAGGACTATCTGTTCTTCTTCGAGTACGAACTCGGACCGGAAGGCATGATGGTCTGGAAACCGCTATGGCTCACGGAGTCGGGTGAGTTCAAGGACCTCGGCCCCCTTCTGGAGACCACCGTGGAAAAATCGAATCCGTATAACCAGTATTACGCCGACTATGCTGTAGACTATTGGCCGCTGATGGCGGTCTCCGGCGACCGCGTCCTGACCAATTTCGCACTCAACAACAATAACATCGGCAATGTTACATTCACGATCGGTATAGACATGACGGGAGAGGGTAACAACTGGCTGGATTCGACCACGGTCGATCCGATCAGGGTAGGCAACCGTTTTTACGCCCACAAACGGTATGGGGATATCCTCGGCACGATCGCCGAGGGATCCCAGGCCGATTCCATAGGGATCAGAAAGGGTGATATCGTCATCAGGCTGGGGGACTACGACCAGTCCACCACCATGTGGATAAACAAGATTAAAGAATTCTATCCCGACAGGGCACCACTGGATTTTGTTGTACTGAGGGAAGGCGATACCCTTTCCTTCACCATATTGAACGGGAGGATCGGATACGACGGCTACAACTGTTATAACCTCGTGGAGATAGATCCAGAAACCGGAAAGCACATTTCCGAGATAGGGCTTCCCCCGGGGTACAGGACAAAATCGAGCAATAGCTCCGGAGAGCTCGTTTGTACCTTTAACGACACAATTCTGTTCTTCGATCCGGTCAGCGGCAGGGGCAAGAAGGTCACCGTGAAGGACCTTACGGACAGCGAGCGTCTTTATGAGATACCCCACAAGGACATACTGCTGATGTTGAAACCTATGCTCGCGGTTGCCATCGCAATAGATATCTCGAAGACCGCCGACGACCAGGACCGAGTACTGTGGAGGCAGACCTACGAAAATATATACAGGCTTCAGAACTCACCAAGATTCTGCATAAGCGACGACTACTACAATCTAGCCGTGATTCTGGAGGACGGAACACTTCTGATAATCGATGCCTCGAACGGGTCTGTGTTGTCACGTGAATATCTCCCCTTTCATAACTTTGGTTTCCTTCCCCAGATAAACAAGGGAGTGCTATACGGGACGGCCGGTAGCAGCATATTCGGATGGAAAGTGGCATTCTACCATCCCCCCTTTCCCTGGAAATACACCGGGTACGGCGCTCTTGCGCTCATCCCGCTATTCTTCGTATCGCTGCTCGTATACAGGATAAGGATCGAGAACCTCAAGAAGAAGCAGTCCGCCGAGCTGGAAAAAGCAGAGATCGATGCGGAGATCTCGGCGGCAAAGCGGCTCCAGGCTGGATTGATCCCGACAGGGCTGCACAGGCTCGGTGATTTCCAGCTCATGGGAAAATTCATACCGGCATCGATGGTCGGGGGAGACTACTTCGATTTCCGCCTGCTCGATGACGGCAGGCTTGTCGTCGTGATGGGGGACGTTTCGGGACACGGTTTGCCCGCGGGCATACTCGTCTCAATGGCGAAGGCATCGCTCATGACGGTTCACCGAAGCAGTGGAACGGATTTCAAGGATACACTTGCTTCGCTCAACACCGTGATCAGAACGGGCACACCCGGCGAGGAGATGTTCATGACCCTCTGCTACATGGTAATAGATCCCGGCGAGAACATGATCGGGTGCAGCGCCAACGGGCATCCTTTCCCGTTCATCGCGAAAAAGGATGGTACGGTGAAGGAAATCGGAACAGATGGAGGCTATCCCCTTGGAGTCCGCGACGACCAGGAGTTCCACATAACCAAGGCGGAATTCGTCCCGGGGGATACGGTTCTGCTTTATACGGACGGGCTGCCCGAGCAGATGAACATCGATGACGAACCGCTGGGGTACGACAGGTTCAATGCCGCTTTCAGAGAGCTCTCTAAGCTTGATGATATCGAATCTGTCGTGAACGGGATTCTAGAGAGAGTGCTTCACCATACGGGAATGGCCCAAAGAGCCGATGACATGGCCGTTGTGGCGATCAGGTACGATCAATAATGTGACAATTTGAAGAGGTTGCACGTCGATGGGCGCTTCGAAGTCTTTCGAGGATAGATACGACAGGTTGACTTATTGCCTGAAGTCACTGGCAGACATGAGCGAAACGATATCGGGTGTACGCTCGATCGGAAAATCGGCCCGATCGATCCTTCATATAGTAATGGGGACCACGGGTGCTTCGAAAGGCGCCATTCTCACCCTCGAAGGCAGACGTTTGGTCGTAACGGCCGCACGGGGGGCTAAAGCGGGGCATTCGTATACAGCTTCCTTCGACATGCTGTCGGAGCTCGAGAAAACCGAAAAAAACATGTTCCTCTGCGGCGAACCGGGTATTCCGAAATTACTGGAAAACTTCTGCGGATCATCTTTTACCGGCTATACGCCCGCCGTCGCCGTCGTGCTCCGCGCGCAGAATAGGACCGTTGGCCTATTGCTTCTGTCGAACCGCTTCATGAATCAACCCTACGGCGAAGATGATCTGGAGATCCTTGAAGCGATCTGCCATCACGTTTCTGTCGCGCTCTATAACTTCAGCCTTCGAAAGAAGGCCCAGGAGGCCAACTTTCTGCTCTCTCACAAGGTGCTCCAGCTCGAGTCGCTCCACGACGTAGGGCTTTCCGTGGCGGCTTTCAAACCGAAGCGCGAAATGCTCCAGGAGATACTCTTCGGCTCGATTTCTCTCCTTGATGCCAAGAAGGCCTTTTACATAGAAATCGCAGACGGTAAGTTGATTGTCGATTCGCGGGCGGGAGTGGACGAGGACCAATTATCCGAATTCTTGAACAATCCTGTGTACTCCAAAAAGGTGCTTTCGGGCAAATCCATGCTATTCCGTTCCAGCAGGGTGATGAAGGGCATATTCGGTTCGGAGACATTCCTGGCCGTTCCGGTCAAAACCCCTGCCAAGCTTTTCGGCATGCTCGCCCTCATAGGCAAGGAATCGAAGGAGCGCAATCCATCATTCAGCAAGGACGATGAAAAGCTGCTTATGGCTTTCGCAACGCAGGCGGCGGTCGCCCTGAAAAACTTCGAAATGCAGGAAAACATCTTGGAGCAGGAACGGATCAAGAAAGAGCTGGAAACGGCGGCATCGATACATCGACTGATAGTTCCAAACCCGCAGGATCTGCCCAGGATCGAGGGATTCGAAATTTACGGATACAACTACCCCTGCAAGGAGGTCGGCGGTGATTACTTCGACGTCATAGCTATATCTGAAAGCTGCTTCGGTTTCGCGATATGCGATGTGACCGGAAAAGGTCTCCCCGCCGCCCTTCTTGTATCAACGCTTCAGGCAACTTTGCACTCCCTGCTCCACAGCAATCTCTCCCTGACCGAGATTGCGGACCGTATGAACAGCATTCTCTACGCCAATACAACACTCGACAAATTCGCAACCGGTTTCATCGGCATCATCGACACATCGAACAGAAGCATGGAAACGGTGAATGCCGGCCATAACGAGCCCATACTTCTCCGCCCGGGCGGGGACTTCGAGAAACTGGGCACCGGCGGCTTCTGTTTCGGGATGTTCGACTTCACAAAATACAGCTCGCAAATAACAGAGCTGTCGCCCGGTGACACGATCTACCTTTACACGGACGGGCTGAGCGAGGCATTTTCGCCGGATGGAGAGGAATACGGGAGCAGGAAGCTCGAAAGGCTGATATGCGAGAAAGCGGGATCACACCCGAGGGAGATGCTGTTGGAAGTGGAAAAGGATATCAGGGATTGGACGGGACAGCATTCGCCCAGCGAGGGATTCGAGCACGATGACTTCACCCACCTTGCCATCCAGGTGACATAGGTGATATTGATCAGGTGATACCGGCCGGCGGCCGTCCAATATTCGCTCAAAGAATGAACAGGTGTTAAAAAGGGGGACACGGATGAATAACCCGAATCCCCCGGACGCTGCCGAGTCATAATGAGCCCCATCAGCTCAAAACGGCCGTCTCGTTCTACTTTTTGAGCACCACCTTCCCTGACCAGGTGCTGAGGAAGATCTCCGGAGTATCCCCTTTTTGGGAGAACGACTTCCGTACAAAGGTCCTTCCGTCCCTTTCGAACTCCTCCTCATCATCGAAATCGAAGGGACAATCGATGCTGCCCCGGCGCTTCCTGGCCTCGAGCTCGAAGTACCCCTTGACCTTGTTTCCCCCGTAGTCCAGGGTGACATCTCCGGATGCAGCGGAAAGACTGAGGTCGAACTCACAGGTCTCCGCGAGCACCACCGTTACCTCTCCGGAAGCTGCCGAGAACTCGCTAGCTCCCTCTATAATGATGTCTTCGGCCTCGATTTCACCGCTGGCGCAACTGATGTCGAAGATTCCCTTCGAATTCGACACCTCGATATCGCCCGACGCCGTGCTCAGCTCGATCTCACCTTCGAGATTCTCAGCCTCGATATCACCGCTCGCCGTGGAGAGTTCGATCTCATCGCCTGAATCCTCGATGTGGATGTCACCGCTCGCCGTGGAGATATCCTTCTCTCCATTGGCATTTATGATCGTTACATCCCCGCTCGCAGTCGATATCTCTATATCACCGTCCGAATCCTCGATTTCGATATCCCCGGAGGCCGTATTGCCCTCGACGCTCCCGACCGGTCCCGTCACGGAAAGATCGCCGGAGGCCGCCGAGAACTCTATCTCCGCTCCTTCGGGCACGGTCAGATGCCAGATGACTTCACCGCTGGTCGAGTGACCCCGCCAGCGTTCCTTGATTACCAGCTTCCCGCGTCTCTCGTTGATTTCATACTTGAATGAGCCATCCGGATCGACATCGTAGAACAGATCCACGATAACCCTGTCCGAGCGGTGTGTCTCGACAATGCAATCACCGCTGACGGTGTTGAGGCGTACCGCCTTTACTCCATCAAACTCCTTCAGGACCTTTTCCCCGCCGCCTGCCAGAGCGTAACCGCATACCAGGATCAGGATCAAGGCGGTGAAAACTGCCATTTTTCCCCATCTCATTCGCATCCTCCTTTCCTCTCGGTTGAAACACAGGTTAACCATAGTTCTCATGGATAATACGCACCTGATGCTCAGCCGGTCGTCCGGAATTGAAATGTAGAACCAAAAAGTGGTTCGAAATTGACATCTAACACCCAACGTCACGTACCGAACCAGCGGAACGCCGCGCGTGATTGCATGAAACCCTGAAAACCGAACCGGGATTGCCCTGCTATCCCTATGATATTATAGATGATACCGGTGATCTAGCGGTGTCTTCTACGGTACTGTGAAGGGCTGCAGCCCGTGAACCTCTTGAAGGCTGAATTGAAGGTTGATTTTGAATAGAAGCCCACGTCGTACATGATATCCAGGATGGATTTTCCTTCGAGGTCCGGATCCAGCAGTCTCTTCTGCGCCTCCTCGATCCTGAATCTGTTTATATAATGGTTGAAGCTCACTCCGAATTTCTCGTTTATGATACGGGAGAGGTGGTTGTAGTGTATATTCAGCCGCTGTGCCAGCTTCTTCAGCGTAATGTCTGGATCGAGATATATCTTCTCCTCCTCTATGAGGCACTTTAATCTGTCCAATGCCGCCTCCATCCGCTCCTCGTTTATAGTGGATGTGCTGTATTTCGCTTTTTGTCTCGTGATCCTTCTGTATTTTCGAAGTGCGGCGGCCGCGGCGGCGGCAACCATAGCAACGGCGACCAGCAGCACTATGAACCACAACCTACGGTAGAAAGGCGGAAGGATCACAAAGCTCAGCGTAGCAGGCTCCTCGCTCCAGTTCCCGCTGTTACCAATGGCGTTTACCGTAAATACGTATTCACCGGGATCAAGCCCCCTGTATTGGGCGGTTCTTCTCTGACCGGGGTGAACTGATTTAAATACACTATTGAACCCATCAAGAGCATAGAGGAACCTGCACTTGGCGGGGGCCGAGTAATCGATCGCGGTAAACCGGATTTCTATAAGTCCTGTCCCATATGTAAGTTCGATATCCTCATCGATATCCAGCTCGGTGCCATCCGCATTCACGGACTCTAGGAGTACTCCGGGCCGATGGGTAAGGCTACTCCTGCTTTCCCGATCAAGAACCGCCACCCCCCCTTTAGTGGGGTAAAACCAATCTCCCGTGATGGATATGAGAACAGCTGGGCTGCAGAAACCGTTGCATCTACCGGAGGGCATCCCCTCGAATTCGTTGTAGAGTGTCGGTGCGAGGATCCGGACCTTCCCATCAGGATATGCTGTAAGTGAATCACGGTCCATGCTGAACACTCCCGATTCACAGCTCATCCAAAGCCGGTTGGAGGAGTCCGGGATTATGCTGTAGATGAACATGCCCGGAAGACCGTCTGCCGTCGTGTAAGAAGTTACCCCTTTATCCGTCAAGCACCTGAGCCCCTCTCCGTTGGTTCCTATCCAAAGTCTTCCGTCCGACTCTTCGAATAGGGATATAGCGTCCAGCTCCAGCACCCGCTCTCCAACAATCATCCTCTCAGATGACGATCCCGATAATCTCCACAGCCCCTCCCGGGTGCCCGCGTAAAGTTTTCCTCCCTCACTTTCGTAAAGCGTGCGGATCGTCCGTCCCTCGAGGTCACCAAACTTGGAGGCTGCTTCCACCCTTCCGTCCATGCTCCTTCTCAATCCCCGCTCCGTACCGATCCACACGGCTCCTTCACTATCATGCAGGACCGCTGTTACATTATCGGAGCCAAGTCCCTCCGAGCTGGTGATATTGATGATCCGGTCAGGGGTCAGAATGCTCAGTCCACCGTCCATAGTCCCTACTATAATCCTTCCGAATCGGTCCCTGGACAGCGTCCGGACCATATCACCGGCCAGTCCTCCCTTCCTGTCCGCATACTTACGGATCCTCCCGCTTCGCAACACGTATAGGCCGCTGTTTTCCGTGCCGATCCAGAGCGAACCGTCGTCATCGCCCAGAACGGCGTAAACCGACTCCTCGGGAAGACCCTCCGCCGTAGTGATCGAGCCTATTTTTCTCCCTGCAACCTGAAAAAGCCCTTTCGAATCGGTCCCGATCCAAACGTATCCATTCTCGTCCGTTAGAATTGCTTTTACATGGCCGTCGCTGAAACCATGTCCGGGCAAGAGATCCCGCGGTCCCGATTCATCGAGTATCTTCAATCCCTCCACCATCGTGCCGACCAGCAGTCCTCCATCCGGCCCGACTGCCAATGCGGTGACGGGGTAGCGCCCTGTTCCCACGATCATCCCTATCGACTCTGCATAGGGCTTCAGGTGAAACAGGCCCTTCATAGTGCCGATCCATAGGTTAACCTCGGCATCCGCACATAGAGATAGAATCCTGGGATCTCCCAACCCGCCGCCCGGACCGTAAACCTTGATCAATCCTTCCTCGAACCTTGCCAAACCACCCCACATAGTCCCGGCCCAGAGCCTGTTGAAACCATCGAGCACCAGGGCCGTCAGGATATCATCGGTCAATCCTTCGTCCAGGCCGTAGACTTGAAATCTCCCCGCTTCCATCCTGTGCAGGCCGTAATCCGTACCGGCCCACAGGATCCCGTCACGATCTCCAACAATGGCCCTGATATGACCGTCCAGCAGCCCCTCGCCCTCCCCGAACGATCTCCATTCTCCATCGACAATCGAGCACAGTCCTCCACCGTCGGTACCCACCCATAGGACTCCCGTGATATCCTCGTAGATGGAAAGTATCCTGCTGTCTTTCAGGGATGGTGTATTCCGTTCATCGTACACGCGAAACCGCACACCATCGAACCTGACAAGGCCGGCAGGCGTGCCAAACCAGATATAGCCGTCGCGTGTACTTAACAAAACGCCCACCGAGTTATCCGGAAGCCCGGAGCCCGTGTCCCAGTTCCTTACGATGTAATCCTGCGATATGACACCGGTTTCCCCGCGGGCACCGGAGGGCGGGCACATCAAGAACATACAGATCGACTCGGCCAGGGCTCCAAATAAAAGAGACCTCATTCCCCGTTTGCAGAACATCATATCGAGTGCTTTGATTCCTGAGCTCGGGACTACCTACCTGATATTACTACATGGTCCTGGAGTGATTGAATGTAAACGTATTGCAATATTATACGCAACATAATTTAAATTGCTACCGTATAAGAAGTTGTTGAGGGAATTTTGGGGGGATATCGTATACCCTGATAAAGTATATGAAATGCGGTCGATGCGTATCAAATAAAGGAGTGCCGAGAGATGGCTTTATCGAGAAAGAAGTCGATTATCTGGCTTTCAATCATTGCAGTCGTTGTAGTCGTTGTGATTGTTATCGTAGCGGGCAAAAACGGCAACCACAAAATCACCGTAGAAGCAGAAGCGGCGTCCAAACGGAACATTGTCGAGACTGTAACCGCGACAGGCAAGATAGAACCCAGGACCCAGGTGAAAATCAGCGCGGACGTAGCAGCCAAGATTACCTACCTGGGTGTCAAGGAGGGTGACTGGGTGGAGAAGGGTGATCTGCTGGTTCGCTTGGATCAGGAAAGGTATATCGCGGCGCTCGAGCAGTCAGAGGCCAATTTGCGATCGGTAAAGGCCAATGCCAATCTGGCAAATGAAAATGTATTGAAGGCCGAAAAGGACTTCGAGCGGACGAAACAACTGGTCGACCAGAACCTTGAATCGCGTGCGATATACGATCAGGCCTATTCCACCTTACAGGTCGAAAAAGCTCGTTATCAGTCTATGCTGGAACAGGTTGACCAGGCACAAGCTTCGCTCAAACAAACAAAGGATAATCTGTCCAAAACAACGATATACGCACCGATGGCCGGCACAATCAGCACACTGAACAAAGAAGTCGGTGAAATCGCATTGGGATCGCAGTTCCAAGAGGACGTAATCATGATCGTCTCCGACCTTTCGATGATGGAGGCGCTGGTAAATGTGGATGAGAACGATATAGTGAATGTCAGCCTCAGTGACAGTGCGAAGATCGAAATCGATGCAATACCGGACAGAGCATTCAATGGTATCGTCAGGGAAATCGCCAGCAGCGCAAATATCAGCGGCTTGGGGACTACCGAGCAAAAAACCGAGTTCGAGGTGAAGCTGGCCATTATCGATGCGGTCCCCGCTCTTAGGCCCGGGATGACGGCCAGCTCCGATATAGTTATAGAAACACGGGACAGCGTACTGTGTGTACCTATCCAATGCGTCACCGTTCGCACTCCGGATCAACTCAAGGGGCCCGCTGCCTCATCCGGCGAGAATCCCGGACCGGACAGCACGTCCGGGCAGCAGTACACCGCAGACGAAGATGGATTTGTGCCTATCGTTTGGATCGTGGAAGAAGGCACGGTGAATGCAATGCAGGTTGAGACGGGCGTTCAGAGTGATACTCACATAGAAATCCTAGATGGAATCTCGGAAGGGGACAGGGTTGTAACCGGCAATTACCGCGCCATAAGCCAGACCCTCAGAAACAAAATGGCCGTGATCGCCGAAGATGCCGAAAAAAATGATTAACCCGGGGCTTCTCCATGAAAGCATTCCTGTATAGCCTAAAAGAGTCATTCGCCATAGCCGCCAGAGCTCTCAGGGCGAACAAGAGCCGGGCGATCCTTACGACACTGGGAATAGTAATAGGAATACTGGCCGTGGCGACTACTATGACCGTGTCAAACGGGCTCTCCAACAACTTCAAGGAGAGCATTTCCGCAGTCGGCTCCGATGTGCTGTATGTATCGAGGATGCCGTGGATCATAACCGGCGATTTCTTCAGATACCGCAACCGCCCCCATATAAGCTACAAGCAGAGCGAGGAGCTCGCCCGTAGGATGAAGGACATCAAGGCCATAAATCCTTCCACTGGAACCGCTAGAAACGTCAAATTCAGATCCAAGGTGCTGGAAGACGTCATCGTAATAGGTACGACCGAAAAGCAGATGATGATGTCCAGCGGAGTCCCGGAACACGGTCGTTTCTTGAGCGGCCTCGATGTCTATAACAAGAAGTTTGTCTGTGTCATAGGAAGTGAAATCAGGGAAAATCTGTTTGGAGGCGTGGATCCACTGCAGAAGGATATCAAAATCGGCCGACACTCCTTCCGTGTTATCGGTGTAATGGAGAAGCAGGGAGGAGGAGGTTTCTTTGGAGGCCCCAACTTCGACAGAAGGATCACGATTCCAATAACCAGTTTCCTCAAGGCTTACGGCAGCAGAAACCGCCAATTCACGATCGCGGCCAAGGCCCCTTCCCACGAGGAAATAGAAGATTTCAGATATGAGCTCGTGGGAGAAATGAGGAAGATACGCAAGCTGAGGCCGACCGACGAGGACGATTTCTCCATAAATAGCATGGACAGCCTGCTGAACGCCTACAATAGCGTCATGGGCGTCGTCATTCTCATAGGATTCATCATCACGAGCTTCTCATTGTTCGTGGGTGGAATCGGTGTGATGAATATCATGCTCGTTTCCGTAACGGAGAGAACGAGGGAGATTGGAATCCGAAAGGCCGTCGGGGCACGCAGAAACATTATTCTATCCGAATTTCTACTCGAATCATGCTATATATGCATAGTAGGCGGATCGATCGGCCTCGTGTTCTCATATGGAATTGCCGCGCTCATAAACAAGTTCGTAATGCCCGCCGCCGTGTCTCTCCCGGTCGTGCTTGTAGCGATATTTGTCGCCTTCATGGTAGGCATTGTATCAGGAATAATCCCGGCATTGAGAGCCGCCCGTCTCAATCCGGTGGATGCTTTACAGTATGAATAGATATTTGTTCAAGATCGTACAGTGCTCGAAACATGCTCACCGGCTCGACCGGTACCCTACGCGAGGTGGATATTGTTCATCCTGGAAGCGTTGAGAATGGCCATAACGGCCATTAAAGCCCATAAGCTCAGATCCTCACTGACCATGGTCGGTATCATAGCAGGCGTTGCGTCTATAATAGCGGTTATGACCGGTATCTCCGTCATTCAGACGGCGATAGAGAAGGAGATCAGTGTCCTGGGAACACAAACATTCCAGGTGCAGAAGTGGGCGGCGGGCGGAGCGATTAGCGAAGAGGAACGAAGAAATATACAGAGGCGCAGGCCGACAACCATAGAGCACGCTGATGCGATCCGTAAACACGTGAAAACCGTTGATCTGGTAGGCCCTGAACTATGGGGCTATAATCACATCGCATCGTATAAGGACATCAAGACAAACCCCGACCTCATGATCTGCGGGGGCACTCCCGAATACACGACGAACAATACACACTACGTTCAGATGGGACGCAACCTTTCGCATGAAGACGTGAAAGTAGGCCGGAATGTAGTGCTTCTGGGACACGATGTTGCCCAGACGCTCTTCCCATGGACCGATCCCATTCAGAAAACAATAAAGATCGACGGAAGGAAATTCAGGGTGGTGGGCGTTCTGGAAGATAAGAGCTCCGCCATAGGCGGCCGCTTCAATCATTACCTGATCATACCTATCACACGATACGTCAAGACGTACGGCCTTCGGGACGGATACGGGAATGAGCGATCAGTCAACATCACGGTCAGGGCAAGAAAACCGGAACTGCTGCAGAAGGCGATAGATGAGACAAGGATGATAATGAGAAAGGAGCGGGGATTAAAACCGTACGAGGAAGACGACTTCACTATATTCACGAACGATAGCAATATCAAGACCTATAATGACACAACAGCGGGAATAAAGGCCGGCTCGTTTGTCATCGGCATAGTCGCCCTCATCGTCGCCGGGATCGGGATCATGAATATCATGCTTGTCTCGGTAACGGAACGTACGAGGGAAATAGGCATCCGCAAGGCATTGGGAGCCAAGCGCCGGAATATCCTTCTTCAATTTCTCCTCGAAGCCGTCATCCTCTGCAACATAGGAGGTATTATCGGAGTGGCAGTGGGTTTCGGCCTCGGCAACATCTTGAGTTTGGTGACCGACTTCGCCGCCCATATACCGCTGGAATGGACATTCGTAGGAATACTATTCTGCACCGCCGTCGGTTTGACCTTCGGCTTCTACCCCGCCTTGCGGGCATCTAAACTCAATCCAATCGAAGCCCTGCACTATGAATAACCGTTGTTGAATCCCATGGTACGATCCCTAACGGCTAATCGCGGTCTCGTGTACTCGGTGTTCGATTATGGGATTATCTAAGCTCTAATCGGGAGCCATATGGAGAATTCAGATCCCACTCCCTCGGTGCTTTTGCAGTAAAGTTGACCGCAGTGCCCTTCGATGATCTTCTGGGAAACTGAAAGCCCGAGTCCCAGTCCCCTGACCTCGCTGATCCTCGAATTGGACGCCCTGTGGAAGGGCTCACTGATCAGTCTTATCTCATCGGAAGGAATTCCTATACCGTTATCTTTCACGGTAATTACAATAAATCCCTTGGTGGGTGTGATCCCCCCGGATTCGACGCAGCTCCCATCGTCTTCGAGATCCGTTTCCCTTTTAAGTATCTCGAACACATCACCGCTTTCATCAGTCGTTTTCCAACCGCTTAGTTGTACTCCTGCCGAATCGTCCGGCCCATCTTTGGAAAATGTAAGCCCCAGTTGAATCGTCCCACCCCTCTCGACAGAGCAGACGGCGTTATCGATTATGCTGCTTATCACAATCTGCATCTTTGACGGATCGACCATTAAGTAGTACCTGTCGATACTCCTATCGAGTTTTAAGGTAACACCTTTCTCGCCGAGCTCCGGAACGACCTTCCTGTAGCAAGCCTCAAGCAGTGCAAACAAATCGGTTTCCCTGAGATCAAGTAACGAATCTTTAAGGCCTATATCGCTCAACGAAAGTACACGTTCGACATTCTCTTGAAGCTGTTTTGTTGCCTCCTTCGCCATGTCGATTAGCATCGCATTGCTGCTTTCTGTGGTTTCGATAGACCAAATAGCACTCTTTAAGACCGTCAATGGAGTGCGGAGCTCGTGCGACGTGTGATGCATGAACTCGTTCTTGACCTGTGAGAAGTTTTCAATCTCTTTCTTCGATTGCAGTGCGGTTTGATAAAGAACAGAGTTCTTGATTGCCATTGTCGCCACCTTGACGACCATATGAAGCGTCTCTATATCGAAATCCGCTAAATCGCCGCCTCCAATCTTATCGCCGAAGATTATCGCGCCTATCAGATCTGTGCCATCTATGAGTGGATAGGAGTATTCCAATCCGTTCTCTATAAGAATCCGGGCATGACCGTCAACCACACCGTTCATCCCCGCCGGCCGCCCGACAAATTCCTTTATAGATGCCATGCTCTTACGCTCGACAATCCAGCGGCCGAGACCTGACCCGATATTTATCCTGCCGAGCTCATCTTTCTTTCCCCTCCCAAGTGTATGGTATAGTATGAGATTCATGGTACTATTAGAGAAGAGATATAGCGATACATGATCTAGTTTGAGCTGCCCCGCCAGTGTCATCATGAAGAACCGGATTATCTTATCCAACTCCAAGGTCGTACCCAGCCTCTCAATCAACCTATATAGAGAATCGAAGGTCAATCTTTTTCGTTCGAGCCGCAATTCGAGCTCTTTGATCCTCTCCCCGGCTTCTTCGATTAGATTATTTGCTTCTGTAGAGGTCATCGTAGACTCCAATTAGCAGAAAAATCATTCCGCCATCTCTACGGGATCAAGAAAAGTGAAATAATCGTTTAGATTGAGAAGGTCGAACACGGACATGACTTTATAAGACACGTTAGCCATATATACCTCGCCGCCTTCATGTCTTAATGATGATACGAGCCCCAGGAGCATTCCGACACCTGCGCTCGATACGAAGGACACTTGTTCGAAATCGAGTATTACTTTATACATCTGCTTGTCGAGCAGCGAATTCATGAGGTTTTCCAGGATCAAAGCCCCGTTTGAATCTAACTCGCCCTTCAGCGCAACAGAGAATAAACCTTCTTTTACGGCATTTGGACCGCTGATCTGTAGTGACGCCATATTCCCCTTCCTTCCTATAGGAATGCCCTGAGAAACAATCTTATCAATTACAATCTTGTTCAATCCCTCTTCTCTCATGTAACTCATCTTCCTATTCATCGACTTTATCAACATCAATCCCAGACCACGTCTGTTCTTGCTCTTGATGAAGTCTTCGAGGTCAAACTCTTCACGATCCATCGGATCGAATTCTATCCCTTCATCTGCTATAGAAACTGTAAGCTTTTTCTCAATTTTCTCCAGTTCCAGACGGATCCAGCTTTCCTTCTCGTTCTTTATACCGTACTCGACGATATTGTTCAGGAGCTCGTAAACAGTCAACCTCACCCCGAAGGAGAGGAAGCCGGGGAAACCCATCAGACTAGAAATGATACAAGCCACCCTGGATGTAAAATCGACGGCAAGCTCATCTGCAGCCGTTCTCATATAGTATTTCTTGTCGTTCGAGCAATCTCTTAGGCAAATAAAATCAGGATGCCTGCATAAAACGTGATTTCCCAGATTATCTTTCTTCTGTTCCAATCCCTCACAATCCGAAATCTGGATGATCGAATTCCTGCCGATGATTTCCTTAACGAGCAAATATGATGGATCCGTGATGAATGCCGGTGCGTTGAAAAGGATTGATTTCACTTTACAATCGCCGGATGCGGCAATCAGGCTCGCTATCCTGCCAATCAGCCCGAGGTCCGGTGGTTCACTGCAGCTAACTACCAATCCGAATAAACCCTTATCTATCTTTTCCAGCCTCATGATCCTAATTGAAACCCGCCTCTTCGATCCGTTGTAACAGTCCTCTGTTTTCCAGCAGCGCTCCCGCCTGATGATTCCTCCGCCACGGCGTTCAGGCTCATCGCCAGCATCGATAGATCATCACTTTGCTGGGCGCCGCCTCTGAATTCATCTGCTTTTCTCATTAATGCTTTCAGAAGCCATGCCGCTCCTCTATTAGCCTCTCTGGCGAATACTTCCCCGATCCTCTCGAATCCAAACTCCTCGTTACTTTCATTCCGCATCTCGCTCAATCCATCGGTATACTGAAAGATCAGATCTCCGGATTCCATGGTCAGGCTCTTCTCCTCTAATCCTTTAGAGAATATATCACCATTGAAGATCCCCAGCGGTTTTGCCCCCGACTTGAAGACATGAACGGTTCTCGTGGCATGCCTGTAGAAATAAAGCGGCATATGGGCCGCGCTGGCGAAACTTAATTTTCCGCTGGCGGTGTCGAATACGCTGCAGAACATCGTGATAAAGAAATTGTCCTTCATATCCTTCTTTAAAAGCCGGTTCAAGTGCATGAGAAGATCAGCAGGGCCCTCACCTCTCGCGGCAAGATCCCTGACCATAATCCTGGCCATGGCCATTATCAGTAGCCCCGGAACTCCCTTGCCTGCGACATCACCCATGACGAGCATCAAACGCCGTTCATTCAATTGGATCAGGTCGAAATAATCTCCGCCCACCGTCCGGGCCGGATTGTAATAAGCTTCTATTTCCATGTTCTTTAGCTTTGGTATATCGGATGGCAACAGCGTATCCTGGATGCTCTTCGCGATCTCGAGCTCCTTGTCCATCCTCTCCTTCTCCCTCAGCACCTCGCGGCCGGCCTCGAGGCTGGAAGCCATGTCGTTGAACGTATCCGCCAGCGTCTGTATCTCCCTGACCGATCTCACTTTAATTCTCGTATCCAGGTTTCCCCGGCCTATTAGTTCCGCTCCCCTGGAGAGTTCATTGACCGGCCGAGTGATATGGTAGGCGAGCAGTAACGACAGCACAGAGCCGACGGCAAGCGCGATAAGGCCTATCCTGATAATCCGGCCGTTCGTTTCATTCAAAGCCTGCTTCATCTTACCCTTCGAGTATTCGAGAAAGACGTAGCCGATAACGTCACTCTGGTCGGTAATGGGAATTCGCGCTTTCAGGATAGCATCATCCTCCCAGAGCGACTCTTTCTCCTCCAGAACTCCCGTATAGTCGGCGTCATCGAATCCTCGACATGATTCATACTCCGTATCGATCAATCTCAGATCCCTGTGGCCTTTTATGAGTCCTTTCCCGTCGACGACTGCTATGGAAACCACATCGGGATTATTATCAAGAACCTTCGAGATATGAGGGTGAAGTTCGAACTCCGGATCGTTATGAAGGAGGGGTTTTGCATAGCTGAGGGCGAGATTTCGCCCCTGAAGAACGACTTTCTGGGTTATCTCGTCGTAAAGGATACGCTGCTGCATCCTGGCGATTGTCCAGGAAAAAGCCGATACCAACCCTGCAACGAGCAAAATCACGAAGAATGTAATCTGCACTTTGAGGTTAAGTACTTTCATGGTCCCATGCCTTCCCTGTCAGCCGGCCACTCTCTCCAGCCTGCTCATCTCTTCTCTGGTTCTCTTGATGTACCTTATCGCCTTCTCGTTACCTGGATCGACTTCAATTATTCTGCTCCATACTTTCAGTGCTTCGTTGTAATCATGCCGCGTATACAGTTCCATTCCCCAGTACTGGTAAGCTTTTATAAGAAATTCTTCCACCTTTTCAAACGCTGGATGTTTTCTCCAAACCTCTTCCCAGTTACTTACCGCCAGCTCGAATTTGCCGTCCTTGAAATATTCCACGCCCTTCTCGTATTTGCTCCTGATGCTTTGAATCTCGGATGCAGACAGCGGTGGTTCTTTGGTTTCCGTTTCTACAGTCTCACCTGCAGCAACCTCTGTGGCTTCCCTGAGCCGTGTGGCACGCAAGAGCCTCTCCTCGAGGGCTATGTCACCGGGAAATCTTTCCAGGTATATACGTACAGCCTCTATCGCCTCACTGTATCGTTTCTTCCCGATAGTCAGGTCGATCTCCTGAAGGATCCTGTTGTACTCTTCCTTTAACCTGCTTTCCGATTTAACGAAATAGCTCCTCGCTATATCATGGTTGGGATCCAGGTCCAGCAGTTCTCTGAGCACCTTGGATGCTTCCTGCCACTGCCTGTTCGTATAGAGCTCCAAAGCACGAGAGACCATACTCTCGATCATCTCTTTACGGTCATCCGATTCTGATATCGTTCTCTCGCAGAACTCTACCCTCTCCTCTATCTCCGGAGAATTCAGATCCCTGTTACCCCTTCTGTAATCAAGGAGGGCCTCAGCAAATCTTCCCTTTTCGAACAGGGAATCGGCCCTCGATATCAACTGATACGCGTTAGCACTGATTTTACCCTTTCGTGCCTCCTCGTTTTCCGGCTCCCATAGCAGAACGGTCTCAAAATAAGCTGCGGCATCCGCGAACTGCATACGATCCATCGATGCCCGTCCCTTTTCCAGTGAGCTGGTGATCATGCTCGACTCGTACTTGCTTGTCTCTTTATCGATTTCCCTTCTTATCTCCTCTTCCCTGAGCCGTTCACGGCGCGAGATTCTCTCGGTCTTGGAAGGTCCGAAACCATAAGAGACCGAGAAAAGATGGTAACTCTCGAGATCCGTATCTCTGAATGCGTAATCTACCTGGATGGAATAGAGAAAGAATCCGAATCCGAATGTCGGGAATCCGGAATCGTATCCGCCCCTGACAGCAAGAACATCGTTCAAGAGATACTCGCAACCGAAGTGCATGCCGGTTTCGCAATATCTCGACTTTTCGGCATCGATTGCAAATAAAAGCCTGTCTTCAATCCCGTTGAAAACCGGTCTCCAAAAGGCCACTCCAGCTCTCACGCCGCGGGGGTCTCCGGATTCCCCTTCAACGAGCTTCAATGTAGGCTCGATTACATTGCTGAAAGAGAGCCCCATGGCTATACCCTCAACCAAGGGTGATTTTACGCCTGACTGAAAGCCTATGCCTATATCCATTCCAAAGCCGTTCGCGCTGTAAGGCTCCAGTTCGAACCTGTCGAGCTTCAGGGAGATACCCGAGGACAATCCGCCGTAAACAGGCCTGGCAAAACCGAGAACGTACCGTGTCTGCTTGTTCGAAAGCTCTCCGGGCAGAACCAGATTGCCGGCGTCCCTCCGTTCTATCCCGTCTATGCTGAGCTGCTGTATGCCGAACGAAATGGTTCCTATTTCGATAAACGGGTAGGAGCAGAGAATGGAGGAATAGGAACAGGATTCGTCGAAAAGCGGTGTGTGGAAGAGGTTGATTTCGCCTCTCTCGAGGTAATCCAACCCGGCTGGATTCCAGAGGAGTGCATACGATCCGCCCCAAACGGCTGCCTTGGCGCCTCCGAGGGCTATGTTACGCCCGCCGGCGCCGAAATCAAATAGGCTTACCGTTCCGCCATTATCATCAGCTGCCTGCGGGGATGCACCTATCGGTAATGTCAGAAGCAATACGAACAGTACCGCCAGGTAGACCTTATTCCCGGTAAATCCCAACATCAATATACCAACGCCACCTTCCGCCTGATCATCGTTTCCCTGCCGTTGACATTGATCCTCAAAACAAGATAATAGACACCGTTCAGCACACGCTGCCCTCTCCCGTTCGTGCCGTCCCACCATACGTCCTGATGCAATCCTCCGGTGCGGTATTCATCATCGGCCAATACCGTCACCAGCTTGCCGAGAACCGTGTATATCTTCAGAGAGGCCGTTCCGTCACCGGGCATGTAGAAGGTTATCCTCGTTTTTTCCCGGCTTGCCACAAAAGGATTCGGATAGTTCGAGAATGAATCCTCGACGTTGTTGCCGAGCAGGGCTGCTATTCCCGTATTGAATGGAAATGACATCCCCGGCACGGGATCTACGGTCACCGGATCGCCCGAAGCTTCGTCCGTGCAAGTAACGTCTTCCGGAGAGTGTATGCTCGCCCACAATGACTTGACCGCCGGTTCATTTGCGAGCGTGACAAGAAGATCGAATTCGAACGATTCGCCGGAACCGACTCCCAGTTGCGTATCTAGGATAATACGTACACCCGTCCCTTGATAGTCGAGTGTAACCGGGATGTCACCCGTTTCGGTTTCTATGCGTACCCCATCGATCACGCTCGAAGCGTCTACCGGATCGTCGTTCCCGTCGTGGAGATAGACGTCGAACGCATCGAGATAGACCAATGATCCCGTCGAGAGGGTTCCCCTCTCCAAACGAAGGCTCATGAGCGGTGTTTCCTCGCCGGCCATGATATTCGGAGACAGTATATCCGAAGCATAGAAATAGATACGATCGGCGGGCAGCACTACTTCCGCCAGTCCGCTTGATATTGGATACTCGCCGCCGATGTCTTCGAACTCGGACCCTGACGTCGCATCGGCCACGTCAAAACCGTCCCTGTTGAGATAGAACTGGAAGAAACCCGGAACAGCCGATTCTCCAATATCAACATGTATGTCCAGATCGGTTGAACTACCGGCTTCGATAACGATCTCATCTTCGATTGTAAGATGTATATAAGATGATGTGTCCACAGCGGTGGTGTACACGGCGGAGAGCAGACTATCCCCGTATAAGACCCTGATAGCATCTATCACCGAATTCTGTGCTATCCCCTCGCCTTTCTGATTCAGGATCCTGAGTGTGATCCCGGATATCGACGCCCCCGATTCGCCCGGACTACCGGTGTGGTGCATCGTCAACCGCAACGCCTCCGTCCCGTCGGTACCCGCCGTAACCCTGCCGGGCAGAACACCCTGCGCCGTTACCGAGAAGCCGCTCAGAGGATCGACAAGGACACCGTGCCCCGAATTCATCGGGAATGTGTAATCACCTTCCTCACCGGCCAAAACCTCGACTGTTTCGCCTGAATTTACATCCCTGGCGGTGACGGCCAGGCTGTCCAGCAGCACGACTGTGAAACTGTCGGGTCCGGGATTCGTCAGCAGATCGATAAATGCGTTCAATTCCAACGGCATGGATGGTGATACGATCATTTCAGGTTCGAAAACACACTCGATCCCTGTGCCGCTGAAGGTTTCGGTGACATAGTGATCATACTCATAAGCATCGCAGAGGCGGAACTTGCTCAGTATATCGCCCGGCTCCAGATCGCCGGCGACATGTTCCATCACCTCGAATTCGATCCTTGATACACTGATATCCGCACCGGACATTCCCGATGAATTTGTAAGTATGATCCTGAATGCTCCGATATCGTTCTGTCCGCGGTTGACTCGACCGGGCATCCCTTTTTCCATACCGGCCATCAGCTCGACCGCAGGATCCTTGAGTGTGACCGTGTTGGTCGACCACGGGTAATCCACCCCGCTCACCGTTACGGGATCCCCGCTGTTCTGATCCGATACTATGAGATAATCGCTGGAATCGATGAAGATCCTGAAATTACCTGCAGCCGCGGTCTCGGCGATATCCAGTGAGATTCTGTATGTCCTTATATCTCCAGGTTTCAAGTCTTCATGTTCGATCGGAAGAAGTGTGATTACGGAGTCCTCGATGCCCGATGTCGATTCGGTAAACAGCATCATCGACTCGTCTTCGAGTACGATCCTCGAGGCCACGTCGTTAACCTCGATAGATGAGCCGGAACCGTCTGTGAATCTCAGATCGAGCGATGAAAGACCGATCGCCGCGCATCCATTACACAGCGTGCCGTAGCTGATTGTCATTTCTATTATGGAAGCGTCACTGTGCCCCCTGTTCAGGTTCACGGGGGACAGATCATCGAATGTAATGTTGACATTATCGGGAACACCTTCAATGACCAGTGTATCGGACAGCTCTAGCCGGCTTTCCGCATCACCGCCCTGCTCCACGGTCTTGGCCTGGAAAACTATACTGCCCTCGCCGGCCGCCTGAAAGGTCCAGGAAAATGTGCTGTCGGTTTGACCTCCCAGGTCGATAGCCGAAGGTACGGGACCGGTCAGAAGAGTAAGGCCGCCGCCTCCCGTCCATAGAAAACTGTCCGGGTGGACCTGAGTCAGGATCGTATCGGATACATTGCTCACGTGCAGGTCCACATCGAATTGCTGGCCCAGCGTCACCGTCTGAAGGTCATCGAAAGATACGATCAGCGGATCGGTCGTGATTATGACCTTTGCGGGAGATACTATCTCCGTATCGACCGGCCCGTCGTTGCCCGACGCGACCTGGACGCCGTCCACGGGAAGCGTAAGCAGCACCGTCCTGTCGTCGTTCGCGGTCGCAGCTATGTCGACCGTGATGTGGAGGGTCAAGCCACCGCAGTCGATCTGTTCGGACAGGCCTGATACATTGCTCCAGGATTCGCCGTTCCAAACAAGAAAGTCAACGAACTCTTCCATCCCGGGATCGAAACCCTTTGCATCTCCACCGCTGTCTTTCCACAGCTTGAGATACACAAGATCTATTCCGGGCAGGCATGTTCCGGAGTTTTCGATGGAGAAGGATTCCAATGAATCAGCTTCGGTGCCGTTGCACGGAAGTGTCAATGAAAAGCATGGAACATCGGTGTCTTCGGGTGAAACCCGGACGCTTGGAACATGGTGCACATCGATCTGCCGGGCTATCATCCCGTCCGTGACATCCATCCCTGCCGATTCGAGCGGGAACTCTCCCTCTATGATTGTCAGGACGTCATCGAACCGTATAAAGGACTGATCTGATATGCTGAAATCAATCGATATGGAATCGCGAACCCCCTCGGCCGGAAGGTCGTATGCGAAGAAGATCAGGCTGCTCTTGAACGGGGCCAGCGCCATGTCGAGACTCTCGAAGCTAAAAAGGGCTCCAGTCGATTCGACCGTCTCGAGAAGCTCATCGAGATCGGGATCGAACAATCCGTCGTTATTGTCTGCATAGGCGCTTACGCTGACGATCTCCCCTGGTTTCGATGGACCGCTCTTTAGCAGGACAATAGACTGTATAACCTTTGCATCCGAGTAACTGTTGTAAGCACCTAGGACGATATTCAGGATGTTTTTCTCGCCTGGATGGACCTTCTTGTTATCGAGGCTGCTCGCGATGAACGTCACACGGTCGGGAACCGGGATCACGACTCCGTTTGCCGCATATAGAAGGCCGTCAATGGGGCCGTCGTTCCCGGAAGATACTTCAATACCCATGCCGGGGATACCTGCAAGGATCGTCGCTCCCGTTGAAAAGCTGCTTCTGAGATCGACCGTTATGAAGAACCTGCAATTCGTGGTCCCGTCGAGATGAATGCTCAGTCCAGATGCCTGATACCTGTTTATCCCATTTTCCTCCAGTACGGCCGCCGAATCGTCAACGGCCGGATCGAACCGGCCGTCACCATCATCCTCCCATATCAGGATCCTCTCTATATGATCCCGTGTCGCGCTCCCCATGTTAACAACCGATATGCCTGTCAACGTGTCATGCATGCATCCGTTGCCGGGCAGCTCGAAATCCATTACGAGAATGTTCTCCAGTATCCCCGTTACTATGCTATCGGCGACGGGAAAGACGGGGATCTGGAACGACATCATCCCGTCCACCACGGGCGGTGTGTCGTCTGTGAGGGGAAAATCCCCATCTATCTCGTATGGATTGACCGTAACGGCGGAGATAGTGAGATCGTCCGCAGATTCTATCCGGATGGATAGGGTATCACCATCGACGGAGGCGAAGCTGTCGAGATCCGTGGAAACGAAAAGAACCGCTTCACTATCGGTCGATATCTCAACGCCGGATATCCCGACTCCGCAGCTGTCTCCGGACCATTGCCCCGAGGATACCGGCGTGTCCAGCAGGGGATCGAACAAGCCGTCACCATCATCGAGGAAAAGATCCAATTTCTTCCCGGATTCACACTCGAACAGGCCCGGCGCTCCCCTGAGGATCAGTGAATCGGGAGTAATGGAGGATAGCGTGTTGTTGACTATCCCGAGAGCTAGCAGCTCGATCCCCTTCTCACTCGGATGGACCGAAGGAGTACCCCCTCCTGCCTGGAGAGCCTCGATGCTTATGTATTCGCGCCTTATCAGAACCTGCGCGGAGTCGGCTATCATCTCCACATCTATAGGGCCGTCGTTCCCTGAAACGTACCGTACCCCGTCAACCGGAATACCGAATTTTACGCTCAGTCCCTCTGAGAATTCCTGCCCGAAACGGGCCGCCAGAAAGAACCTCTGCGAACCAATAACATGGCGCGACAGACCCGTGATCTGGAACTGCTCCCCGGTGTACTGAAGCGGGCCGAGGTATGTATCCAAGTCCGATGAAAAAACGCCGTCTCCGCCATCGACCCATAATCCAAGCAACTCGATGACATCCGTAACCTCCGCATCTCCGTAATTCACTACTGATAGGCCGGAGATGATATCAGGAGCGTAACCGTTTGCCGGCAGATCGACTATGAGAACATGCTGGCAATCCGTTCCGGAGTAGACCGTGTCGGGCACTCCGTCCACAATCCGAGCCTGAAAGCTCATGAAGCCGTCGATCCTGTTGGCTCCCTCAGATCTGAGAGGAACGGCCTCCATATCTATAGAGACCGGACCACTTGTAAATATCGAATCACATGATGATATCTCCACGTCGATCCGATCGCCGTCGCTTGCCATGAACGAGTCTATGTCGGCCATGACGTAGAAGTACACAGGATCAAAAACAGGGATACTCCGCCCCTTGGTAAGGTTGAAGACTGCCTGGCCGCCTTCGAAAACAGCTGAGGCGGCGAGAGTATCACCCTCGCTGAAGGGCCTGCTCCTGAGCAAGCCTCTCTCATCTTCAGCCATCGGTATTATCTCCTGCACCGCACCGTCATCTCCCCCTCTGTAGAGAAAAAGCCGTTCGATATTGATATCGTTACCCGGAACTGCGACGTTCCCAACGGTTATGTTGTTGAGCACAATGCTATCAAGTGAAACTTCCCCGAGGCCCTCGTTTGTCATCTCCATCCTCATCAACTCCACCATCCTCTCCCCTGGATTTACTTCCGGGGACGGTAGAGGATGAGCTTCTACATAGAGCCTGGGCTCATTTATCACCAGCCTGTTGGATACCGAAAGCACCCAGGTCTGATCCCAAGGAATGGTCTCATTGTAGATCCCCTCGAGATGAACGGTCAGCGATATCGTGTCGGGGGATGAGAATTCTGCCGGTATATCGACGGCATCGAAAGCTATGGGAAATCCCCCTGATCCGGGTGCGAGATAGGTCTCGTTCAAGAGGTTAGCGACGATAGAATACGTTCCGTCATCGATCATCATGAACGAGACGCCTGGATCGAGGTAAATCGTCCCGGTATTGAGGTTGGAGAGATCTATATGGAAAATCACTTCCTCCTGCCCGGGGTATACCGAGGATGGAACAAGCGATGCGGGATCATCGTAAACGGCAATCGCTCCTATGACCTGTATCGTCTGTTCCCCGCTGACCGAACATGCCCTGTCGAAGATCCCCGTATCTGTATCATAGTCGCATGCATGAACGGCGTATATTATCTCTACGCCGTTAACCTGGGCGGGTATCGGTGAATCCAGGATGAAATCGTCCCCTCCGGCCGAGGACATCTGTATCTCGAAGAAACCATTCTCCAGGCTACCATCTGTGTCATACTTAACATAGACTCCCTGGCCATCCGATCCTGAATTGTCGTCGTATACGCCGCTCGGATCTTCGATTTGACATTCTATATAGATCTCCTCTCCTTCCGGAACTATCTCCGGCGAGAAGGCGGAGAAAACCGGTCCCACCGTATCGTCATCCACAACTTTGAATAGGGAGTGCAGTGCCTCGAGGTTATCAACTCCGTCGTGTCCCGTGATATGGAGGTAAACATCGGCTGTATCTCCGTGATTCCAATCGAGATCGGGCTGAAACCACATCTCGTGGAAATACGACCTGCCATCCTCCAACTTTCCTGTAACCTCCCAGTCTTTGCCACCATCGTCACAGCCGATAATCCATCGGGGAGGGCTCAATTCTTCGACGATGGATGCCCATTCACCTGTCTTGCCGTTATCCACCAACGGATCTATCCAGGGATCAGTCAGCATATCCCATTCATGAGGGGGATCGTGATTATTAGTCACACCAACTACGAAATCAGCCGGATCATCCTCCTCGTCAGGAACCATTGTCTCCGTCAATAGAAATTCCTTCAATCCCGGTTGTGGCAATGAGATACGGCCGAATCCATGCATGGAATCCGACAGCGCGAGATATCCCTTATCGAATCCATCCTTTGGCTCCCACTCCCAATCGGAGGTCGACTTGTACCGATATACGAGTCTGTATATGCCGCTCCCGGCGACCGGAATATCGGTCAAAACTTCGCCGTCATTGAAATAATGAACGCTGTTGAGGGTAAAGACCTCCCCGCTGTACTGATACATGAGGCTGTCGTCCGATCTATCGGGAGTGCCCTTTGTATCGAAAAGAGCAACGTCGGCGGTTAATCCGTTCTCGAGAACAATCCAACTGTGTGCCTCACTTTCCCTTATGTAACTGATCCGGATATCGTCTATATAGACATAGCCGGAACATGCACCGATGCCTTGGAACCGTATTGTAGTGGTCGGTGATACATAGTCTGAAATATCGAATAACATCTTCTTCAACACCAAATCGGAGCCGTCCCCGATCAATTCAAGATCGATCCAATCGCCGGCTCCGTCTTCGGAAACCTGTACCGTCAGGCGTCCCAAGAATCCGTCGACAGGATCACAAGCATATGTAAACGTGAGCACGGCTGATGAGGCATCCTCCAGAGCGGCCTCTCTCATGATCCCCACATCCGAGACCGGGATATCGCTGCCGACCCGAAGGCAGTTGATACCAAAGACGGGATCCAAACCGATCGATACGGCCCCCTCACCAGGCCCGTCCGACTCGCCCAATTCCACCCAATCGTCGGCCCAGGATGCAGATCCGTCGTTGTTGCCGAATGAGACGGACTCGAATTGATCTAAGACAGTATGTTCTTCGCCGCTAGAGACGGATACTTCCCTCAGGTCATCCTGACTTATACCGACAACAAAAGCCTGGACGCTTATCAGCTCTCCGGTAAGAGCGCCCGATAGCAAATCGACCTCGAAATCGAAACCTTCGCTTTCATTGGGCGAAAGCATCGGATCGGAGCCCGCCAAAGCGCTGACCTCGTAATCGGAATTACGGTCCCCCAAAGTGGTATATGTGAAAACAAGGGACACATTCCGGATCTCGATATCCACCTCGCTTCGATTTTGAATCCATACGCTGACCGGAACACCGGTCTGATCGATAGCTAGTGTATCGAGGAGACACTGGATATTTTGAATAAGCAATTCACCTGCGAGGGCGGCCCCGGGTAGTGAACGCAGAGCTTGCTCACCGGATGATGGCTCTAGATCCGCCTTCACGGAGGCATTAACAGTCATTGTGGGCGCAGCAGCCGTGGCGACTACAAGACCTAGAAAGAAGAGTATGGGTGCTGTCGGTTTCATATTACATCGACAGAATCAGCATCGGTTCCGGCAACTGTTTCAAGCAGTTACCTCTCGACATGCATCAAAATGCACTATCCGGGGTATCAAAACGGTGGATCGGTTTCTGACCGGTTCCTGTCCGGTCGTGGCAAATCCTGGTTAAAATGTTATATTTCAAACACATACACCTCCGCAGGCATCCCTGAATTTGGTGTTTTACACTAGAGGTGCAAGAACTATTCTCAACTACCGGAAATCTCAGGAAATTATCAGAAACCATGCTGTATGCCACGAATCCCCGTTCGAAGGCCCCCGAATCCTATTCTGTGCCGGATGTCAGGCCGCGGACCGAGCATCAGGCAATTAAGATTGAGAATGACTCTTGAATCATCGCCGAAGAGTGCTATGCAGCGGCGGATGCGGTAAATATTCTCTTTCGATTTTACACCGGCCGGGTTATAATCGACCCTCATCAACGTTCACAGAGCAATCTTCACGCGAGGAGGAAAGGCATGATCACCGAGATCAAGGCTCATGATCTGGACACCAAGCAGTTCGTAGAGCAGAAAATCGAAGAGATCAGATCAACCGTAAAGGAGGGCCTTGCGATCAACGCGCTCTCGGGTGGAGTCGATTCCTCGACGGTAACGATGCTCGGTCATCGCGCCCTTGGAGACAGGCTGAGAACGGTATTCATCGAGAACGGTCTCATGCGCGAGGGCGAGCCCGAATGGGTCGTCAATCTGTTTGGCTCTCTAGGAGTAAAAGTAGAGCTCGTGGATGCAAGGGAGGAATTCTTCTCGGCCCTCGAGGGCATAACCGATCCCGAGGAGAAGCGCGAGGCCATCACGCAGACATTCTACAAGGATGTCTTCGGCCGCATGGTGAAGGAGAGCGGCGCGAAGTATCTATTCCAGGGAACGATCCTGACCGATGTCGATGAGACCGTCGCCGGCATAAAGCGTCAGCACAACGTGTTCGAGCAGCTCGGCATCGATCCACAGGAAACATTCGGCTATCACATCATCGAACCGCTCATCCAGCTTCGAAAGGACGGTGTGCGGAAGGTCGGAGAGGAGCTCGGGCTTCCGGAGGAGATCTTCCAGCGTATCCCGTTCCCGGGACCGGCACTCTCGGCACGCGTGATCGGAGCGGTGACGCCGGAGAGGATCGATACGGTCCGCAGAGCGACTACTATCGTAGAGCGCCGTCTCGAGGGCTACGGTGCCTTCCAGTACATGGCCATCCTTCACGAGGACCGGGTCACGGGCATGCGAGACAGAAAGCGTGATTACGGACAGCAGATAGAAATAAGATGCTGGGACAGCGTCGATGCGCGCACCGCCACGCCTACCAGGCTGCCCTTCGACGTGCTCGAGGGGCTGGCCGGCGAAATCGTCAATGACGTGCCCGGTATCGTGAGCGTGACCTATAATATCGCCACGAAACCGCCATCCACCATAGAGGTCGTGTGACGGGAACGCAGGACCGGCGGCACATGCTACTTACCGGCCGTCATGGCCTCTATATCATCCTTTACAACGCCTATAGGTTTGATATCGAACCTGTCGACCAGCACCTTCGCCACGGCCGGAGATAGAAAAGCGGGCAAGGTCGGACCCAACCGGATCCCCTTCACCCCGAGATGGAGGAGGGCCAGCAGGACCGCGACTGCTTTCTGCTCGTACCATGCGATATCGAAGGAGATCGGAAGCTCATTTATATCATCCAGCCCAAGAACCTCCTTGAGCTTCAAGGCTATCACCGCCAGCGAATATGAATCGTTACATTGCCCCGCATCGAGCACCCTCGGTATGCCTCCTATCTCTCCGAGATCCAGCTTGTTGTAGCGATACTTGGCGCAGCCCGCCGTAAGGATGACCGTATCTACGGGGAGGGAATTCGCGACCTCGGTGTAGTACTTCCTAGAGGGATGCCTTCCGTCGCATCCGGCCATTACCACGAAACGCTTTATCTTACGGGCCTTGACAGCATCGATGATCTTATCGGCCAGTGAGAGAACCTGGTTATGAGCGAAACCCCCAACGACTTCACCCGTCTCTATTTCCACTGGTGCCGGACATCCCTTGGCGAGCTCGATCACCTCGGTAAAATCCTTCGGTTCGTCGCCATTCCTATCCTCAATATGCTTCACACCCGGGTACCCGGCCATGCCCGTCGTGAATATCCGGTTCCTGTATGAATCCTTTACCGGAACGATGCAGTTCGTAGTCATGATGATCGGTCCGTTGAATGATTCGAATTCCTTGTTCTGCTTCCACCACGAACCACCGTAGTTACCGACGAAATTGCCGTGCTTCTTGAATTCGGGATAGGAGTGCGCCGGCAGCATCTCCCCATGGGTGTAAACATCGACGCCGGTTCCCTCTGTCTGCTCCAGGAGATCTTTCAGGTCACGCAGATCGTGGCCCGATATCAATATGCCCGGATTGTCCCTCACACCTATGCTCACCCGTGTGATCTCGGGGTGCCCGTAGGCATCCGTATTCGCCTTATCGAGCAGCGCCATCGCCTTGACAGCTGTCTCCCCGCATTCGAAAACCAGATCCGTAAGTTCTTCCGCCGAAAGATCCTTGGTTATGGCCGCAAGGGCCTTTACCAGGAACCCGAATATATCGTCGTCGTATCGATCCAGGACTGCCGCATGATCCGTATATGCAGCGATGCCTTTTATGCCATAGAGGATGAGTGATTTGAGTGAGCGGATATCTTCATCCTCGCTGTAATTGAGAATGCCGATTTCACCCGCTTTTCGATCGTAGTCCTCACGCTTTTCCGCTTTCCACATCGCTGAATCGTGCAGAGGCTGGGCCGACAAACCACCTGCTTCCTTCATCAACTCGTCCCTCATTGACAATCCGATATCGATAAGCTCCGATATTCGATCGTTGTCGAAGTTCGCGTTTGTGATTGTCGAGAAAAGCGCCTGCACCATGAATTCCCCGTACTTCCTGTCGAGGGTGCCGTCAATCCTCTCCGCGCATGCCGCAATACCCTGTAGCACGTATATCAACAGATCCTGAAGGTTGGCTGTCGCCTCCTCCTTGCCGCACACACCCCTTATGGTGCACGCCTCGTTACGGGCCGTCTCCTGGCACTGGTAACAGAACATGCTCATTTTCCTGGCCTCCCCATGTTAATGTAATTTCAGCTCACCGGCGGCTTCACGAAACGTCATCGGTTCCGTTTCTTGCTGAATTAGTCCCTACAGTTTTCGCCGAAAGTTTCTTTATCGTCAGCTCCTCGAACTCCTTCTCGACGAGACTCTCTATACGTTTTATTTCGCTCCTCAGCACACACGTCTGCCGGTTGGGGCACTCGATTCCTCTGAAGATACAGGGCGAGAATTCGATCTCACCCTGAAATATCCTGATGATCTCGATGACCTTTACTTCGGCGGGATCCTTGCTGAGTTTCACCCCCCCCCCGAATCCCTCCTTGGACTCCACGATGCCGCTCCCGACAAGCCTCTGCAATACTCCGCGCAGGAATTGATGCGGGATCTTCTCCAGCTGTGAGATCCTTTTCGCCGAAATGAATCCATCACGGTTTGCCGCCAGCACAAGCAGGGCACGAATTGCGTAATCGGTACGTTTAGTAATAACTTTCATAAGGATCCCATCATTATTGATATTAATATAGTATCAGTTTATTCCGCTGTCAACACAAACCGGATAAAGGTTTGCCTAAGGTCGGAGTGCTTTCTTGTGCAGGTGCGTGTTTGTAAAGCCCGCTATTCTCTTTCCCTGAGCCTCGATGAAAGCCGCCCTGATCCATAAGCCCTTGTTCATGAATACGTTATACGGCCGCAATTTCACCGTTTCGTCATGGTTGTGTCGGCCTTTAGAGCAGCTTTTCGATCTCAGCCAGCAGTATATCGGGCTGGATCGGCTTTTCCAGAAATCCATCGACCGGATTCCAGGTCTCGTCACCGGCGGATGATTTGAAATCTATCCCGGTCTTCTCCTTAACACCGGTCAGCATCAATATTGGAATGCTCTTGTATTCCGGATCGTTTTTCAGCTCCCTGGCCATCTCGAAGCCGTCCTGCCACGTCGTCATCATGACGTCTAGTATCATCAGATCCGGCTTTTCGGCCTTTATCTTTTCCAGTCCCTCCGTTTTGTCCGCGGCTGTTACGACCGCGTAATCCCTGCTCTCAAGGATAGCCTGCAGAGAGTCCCTGATATCCTTATCATCATCCGTAACGAGGATCTTCGCCTTTGCCATACTCTACCTCACGCTTTTAAACCAATTTTCTAGATCAAACCGGCATTGACAGGACGGCCGGGTGTGAACCCGCACAGCCTACCAAATCCATCCTTGCATTACAACTTCTTATGCAGGACCGTCCGGCAAGCCGACAGAGCCTCTATGGCCATTCATACATGAATCCCGGCCTGAAGACAAGAGCATTCAACCGCCTACGGGAAGCATCACCGTGAATGTCGTTCCCTCGCCTTCACTGCTCTGCACGGTGATTTCGCCTCCGTGCCTCTCCACTATCTGCTTGACGATCGAGAGCCCCAGACCAGTTCCCTCGTTCTCGCTTTTCTTGGCGTTAGTCGCCCTGAAGAACTCGTCGAAAACATGCTCGACCTCGGCGGCCGGTATGCCGATCCCAGTATCCGTGAAATCGAGGCGTACGTGATCATCCACACGGCGAGCATTTAGGTGCACGGTCTTTCCCTCGGGGGTGTACTTGATCGCGTTGAAAAGCAGATTCGTGATCATTTCGTTGATGGAGAACTCGTCTCCGGTTACCTGCCCGACCTCAGGACCCACGTTCGATGTAAGGGTAATGGATTTATCCTCGGCCTTCCGGCCGACCGTTTCAACGGCTTTTGAAATGGAATCGGCCAGGGAAAAATCCACCATGTCCACGCGGCCGCTGAGCCTCATCTGCGTGAGGTTGAGAAGCTCCTTAACGAAGGTTGTAAGCTGCTCTGTCCTGTCGGTAGCGCGCCCGAGGAAGTCGGACTGCTTATCGTTCAGTGGACCGGAGGATTCGCTGCCCGCGACGAACAGGCAGCTCTGGATCGCGGCCAGGTGCCCCTTGATATCATGAGTTACCCGTGAAACGTATTCGTCCTTTATTCTGTCCTTCTCCTTGAGCTGGTCATTGGCCTCCCTCAGGGCTTTTTCCTTGGCTTTGAGATCCATATAAAACAAATTCTTCTGTACAAAATCTATCTGCCTGGCCGCCGCTTCTACGAAATAAAACATCTCCTTCGTCGATTTGAGCTCGAGTATATCCATGTAGAGGGCATCGATGCTATCGCCCATGTCATTCACGCGTGCCGCGAAAACGAGGTGGGGTTTTTGCATGTCGATTATCGTGAGATTTATGTTCTCCCCCGATGAGGGCAAGCTGCTCGCCATAACCGGCTTCTCATCCGCACGTATCGCCTCGAGCACACGCTTGGAGAGATGAATACTGGTTGCCTCGAGCAGGTCGGGTGATGACTCGCCTGCACCGAAATGGCACGCGAGTATCTCCGGCGACTCGGGCAGTGGAAAGGACCTTCCGGGCAGCCTGACTATGGCGACAAGGGTTTTCATCTTCTCAGCCAGGTGCAGGCAGGCTTTCGAATACAATTCCGAAGGACTTTTCAGCCCGAGCAGCGCGGCCGTGAATTCATTCAGATGCTGCATCAGGTCGGGAGATAGAATCGGCTCTTCTTCCCCCTTGAACGATACTATGTCTTCCCGCTCCCCCTCGTCTATGACCGTAATCGTCGACCGGACCGACCTGCCCGGGACTATCTGCTGCTCGGTCATCTCCAGGAGTGACAACGAAAACGAACCCATGAAGATCTTTTGGTTGGACGATACAGCCTGGGCCTTTATGCGCTTGTCGTCAACATATACGCCGTTCTGGCTTTCCATATCCTCTATTATCCAGCGCCCGAACGGATCCTGGTAGATCCTTGCGTGGAGCCTGGACACCATCCTGTGATCCAGCACTATATCGCAATTCTCTCCCCGTCCTATCGTCATGCCCTTTGGTTTGAGCAAAACCGTTCTCTTGTCTCCCTGTCCGGAAATCATAAGCTTCACATTCGACATATCCCTCACTTCCTGTCTGCTGTCGCGCCGGGTTGTCTAAGCTATGGGCCCGTCGCCCTGTATCTCACTCGGAATCCAGCCGCCTCTCCAGATTTTCTATCCTGGATCTCATAGCGGCCAGCTCGCGTTCGATCCGGGACTCGTTATCGGCGATCGATCTATCGCGCTCCGCCTCGTCAGGTGCTGCTGCCGTCATTACCGGATCGACTACGAACGTCGGCTCGACGGTCCCGTATGCTGTTGGAAAATAGCACAGGGTCAGCTGCACATCATGCGCTGTCATCGCGCCTCCAGCGAGAAATCCTATGTAGTTGAACGTCGCGGTGCCCGCATCAACTGCTTCGTACAGGCCGTGGCAAGTGATGATGCGCTCGTAGGTGGCAGTCGGAGCCGCGCCGGGCTCGCTCAGCTCGGCGCTCTGATTCGCGTTGAACGCGTCAGGAGCGTGCGAGATGCCGAATATGGCCGTGCTGAGCGTGCCGTTCGTGTGGTCGATCGAGATGTTCGAGGTGGCCACGACCAGCACATAACCCGCTGCGGGGACGGTGATGCTGCGGGATCCGATCACCACGAAATTGCCCATCGTGAGGGCGATTCCTGTCGCCTCGCTGTTTATCATGCTCGCAACGCCGGGCTCGTCCATTATCTCGGCGTTGCTCACCGCATCCACGGGGAGCTCCACCGACCAATCGCCAGTTTGGGACAAGTTGAACGCCACGTCCTGAGCGGAACCGAAGAGCGCCAGGAAAGGCTCCGTCGTGCCGGCGAAGTTTCCATCCAGACGGATGCCGTCCTCTGTATCGCTCCTGTATATCGACATGTATCCCCCTGCTCCGTTGGGATCGGGCTGAAGGTACGTATGCAGTCCACCCGTCTCATTGAAGAGCGAGATGCGTCCACCATCGGAATCCCCGTAGATAGAGGCAACCGCCCCGCCGTCCCGGTGCACCTCCAGCCGCCCCTCCTCGGTCATCCTGACGATCTCGTCGTTGTCTATGACGAAATGGATCGGCTCCGGAGGAATCACATCCAGCATGAACGGCCCCGCCTGCGACCCGATCTGGAGCAATGAAAGATTCGCATACGGTATGCCCGCCTTGGATCCGGCCACCGAGGCGCCGATTTTCTGGATCATCGCGTAGTCCTGGCTTCCACCGTCAGTTTTGGCTTTTAACCCTGCGCTGCCGCTCGACAGGTCCGATTCTACGCTTATCGCTGGATTCCCCGAGGACATAACGTGCAGGTTCGTCTCGGGTGAAGTCGTGCCCACGCCGATAAAGCTGCCGTCGTTGTAGAGGTTACCTGTCGCGATCCAGTCCGTACCGCTGTGCCTGAGGGTCTGGCCCGAGTTTCCCGTGGGCAGGCCGCCCGAACCTGATCCAGTGAGCGAGAGCCACTGGCTTCCGTCGTACCCCTCGAAATCCGATCCCGACCACCGGATCGTACCGGTATTGCTTCCGGAAGTCGTTCCGATATTGATAGCCCCGTCCACATCGAACTGCTCCAATGGTGAGGTTACCCCTATCCCCACTCTTCCGGCCGCTGTCACGCTGATCCGCTCATCACCGCCCACCGACAACCGCCAGCTCCCGCCGGGATCGACGTAATGATGGGCCACTAGCGGCCCGCGCACGTAACCGTAACCCGGCCTGGAACCCGCGTTCCCTGCTTCGACGTATATGCTGGTCCAATCGGGATCATTCCCGTGAACGAAGAGTCCGACCTGATTCGCCGTCCCTCCCCATATCTCTAGGGGATAGTTCGGTGAATCCGTATGGATACCCACGTTACCAGAATCGGGGAATACGTTGTCCCCCAGTACAGCCTTCGAAGTGAAGCTGTACGGCGACGTTGCGAGCCTCATGCGTGGCGAGAGCTCAGCCTCTCCCTCGACGGAGATGCCTACCCAGTAATCACTCTCGAACGGTAGATCCAACGCGGTGACCGTGCCGAGATAAACGCTGAAGATCCCCTTAGTCACCTCCACCAGCTGCGTCTCCGACCAGATCTCCGAACCGCCCACCTCGCCATAGTAGATCTTGAAAGTAATGCTGTACGTGCCGTCCTCGACAACCGTACCGACGTCGTCGGTCAGAATACCCTGGAAGTTCATTACCTGTGGAACCTGCGCCTGTGAGCCCGCCGCAAAGATCGCAATACAAATGGCCGATATCAGCAATACACTCCTCACGATCATCCTCCTTTCCGAAAATCCGTTAAGCTTGTAAGTTGTATATTAACTTCATTCCCTGAGCAGGCCTAATTCTTCCAGCATACGAACTGCGTGTCAAGATCATATGGAATAATGCAGACGGCCATAGCGGCTGAACCGGCACCTCGAGGATCATAGGCCGGATCAATTATCGTGAAATGACGGCAACACCACGTACAGCGCTGGATAGAACCGGGTATTACATGGTTCTTTGAAAACAATGGATCCGGGTTAATCGCCCTTTTTCTTCTTGCCCGCAGCGATCGAGGCGGCGGAATTCACCAGACTCGTGAAGTAGATCGCAAGTGGTCTGTATGCGAGATGCGACCACTTGGAAAAAGGAACCTCAACAACGAGCATAGGGACCAGTATGGCCATATGAATGACATACATGTAATATGTGGGATAGATCAGCCCTCCGATTCTGAAAAAATGCACGAGTATTCCGGTCAGAGTCGTCAGAAAGAGCATGATCAGGAAAAGCCAATCCGTCTTGTGGCTGTATTTATGGATCTCGCCGGTCCTTTTGATCCTCCTTACGGACCAGATAACAATGGCCAGAATGATACCGAAAGTGGCGTAATACCCCATGAATCTCTGAGGATGAGTGATCGGATGGATCTTCTCGGTCTGGAACCATGGCAGGAACAGCACGATCATCGTGAACATGACCGTGTAGCCTGACATAAGAAGCCAGTGCAAAACCCAGTACGACCGGCTTTCACACTTCGAGAACTTGATCTGCGTGGCGAAATGATAGAAAAGGTTCCACGCCTCTTTCACATATAGGCCCAGGGAGACCTTTACCTTCTTGTTACTCAGCACTATCTTCCTGTACATATTGAATATATTTGTAATAAGGAAGAACGAGACGATCCCGGCCATAACCCAGTCACCCGTTTCAATGATCTTGACGAAGGTGGCCCCCTCCATCCCTCTCACGAAGCTGTTTATCCTGACTCCGCCGTCTGGATTTATCAGGCCTGAAGGATCAGCCGTCGGCCTGAGAAAGGCCGCGAAGAGAAGGATGACTATCAACGAAACCACCGCTATAGAACCGATCTCCCATGCCTTCGACGTGTAGAACCGCTTGGAGAGCCCGGTCCAGTCGTATTTCGATGTCAGATACCTTCTAAGCGACATCATCATCTCACCGGGATTGGACTGCCGGGGACAGGTCTCGCTGCAATCTCCGCAGTAGTAGCATAACCACGGCTCGGGAGCCCTCTGTATGTCGTCCTCCAGTCCCAGTACCGCGTATCTGAGAAGTCTGCGGGGGAATCCGTTGTTCATTTCCGCAAGGGGACAAACGGCCGTGCAGTTGCCGCAGTTGTAGCAGGAGTGAAAGTCTATCGCTCCGAATTTCTTGATGTCATTCGAAAATTCAGGATTTACTCTCGCCATCGGGTTTTTCCTTTACCCTGTAATAGTAGTATTCGTCCATGTCGTCCATCCTGTCCGTCTCGACCGTACCGAACTTCCTCATCGTCATCAGACTATAGGTCACGGTTTCCGGCTCCAGTCCGGTCTTACCGGCGATCTCCGGTATGGTCATAGGGCCTGGTTCCAGCACATTCAAGATCGTCTTCTTGATCCTGTTGAATTCCTTGACCTGTTTCCTCAAGGAATCGGGCACTTCCCTCTTAGCCTTCATGTGTGCTACTGTCTTCTTTTTCCCTTCCATGATCACCTATCCGCCACTCAATCCGCCAGAGCATCGATCATCGCAACGATTTCGGCATCGGTGAATCCGATCAGCTGAATGGCGTTCACGGGGCATACCGGCAGGCACATGCCGCAGCCCTTGCACGTTGATTCATTTACGGAGGCCACTTTCTTTCCCTCGTACTCCGTTTCGTAAACGGCCTCGTAAGGGCAGGCATCGAGGCATTTCCCGCACCATTCGCATTTGGTCCCGTCGATGCTGGCGAGAGTCGGTTCGAGCTCTATCTCGCCTTTGCCGATCAGTGAAGATGCCTTTATCACCGCTGAAAGCGATGACTGTATGGCTTCCGTTATGTTCTTCGGGCCCTGCGATGTACCGGCCAGAAACACACCGTCTATAACAGTCTCGACCGGTTTGAGCTTCGGATGCACCTCGTTGTAGAATTTATCCCTTCCTGTAGGGGCTTTGAATATCTCCCCGATCCTGTCGTTGGATCTCGGCACCATTGCGGTTACCAGCACAACGAGCTCGGCTTCGATCTCGAGCTCCTTCTCCTCCGTGAGGACATCCCTGACCTTCACGGTTGTTTTCCCGTTTTGACTCACGACTTCCGGTGGATCATCCTCGAAGGACTGAAGGTATATATCGCCGATCGCGGATGATTCTTCGTAAATAATTTCCTGCTTGCCGTAGGTCCTGACACCCCTCGTGAAATGATAATTCTGTATATTCTCGAATTTCTTCTTCGCCAGTAGTGCCGAGTGTATGGCCGATGTACAGCAATATCTCGAGCAGTACTTGTTTTCCCCGTCGAGAGCGCCCATCTGTCTGCTGCCGACGCAGTAGATGTAAGCTATATTCCTGACTTCCTTCCCTCCGTGGACCAACCTGGTGCCGGTTATCTCCATTAATCTTCTGAACTGCTGAAGGGTTATCACATTTTCGATCTCCCCGTAACCGAATTCCCCCTTCCCCGGTTCGTAGGGATCGAATCCGGTCGCTATCACTACACCACCGACCTTGATCTCTTTGATCTCCTCCTCCTGATCCAGTTCGATCTCAGGACATATCTTGACGCATTCTCCGCAACGGTTGCAGTTTTCCTGATCGATAACGGGGATCCACGGCAATCCACCTTCGTTTCTGTATATGGCCTTTCTCTCGGTCAGGCCGAAGTTGAAATCATCGTCTATCATGACGGGGCACGCATCCACCGATTTCTCGAACCTCTTCTCGAATTCACCCGTATACTCGATCCCTGGCTCGACTTTGAATCCCCTTGGGCTGATCCTCAGCTTGATGTCGAAGTCGCCAACGCTCCCCGTCTTTGACATCACCTCGCAGCCCGTATAGAGCTCGATACCGTCATGCGCCATCACCTCATCGAAGAGTCCCTCTACAACACTGCCTCCCCTTTCGTCGGTCGGGAACAATTCTCCCCATTGAGCCGTCCGCCCTCCGACGAATGGGCTTCTGTCTATGAGGTACACCCTGGACCCCGTATCGGCCAGCTCCACCGCCGCTCGCATTCCCGCAATTCCCGCCCCGACCACCAGGACTGAATTCTCCGATGATATCACAGGCGGTACCAGCGATTGCGAGAGCTTTGTCCGCGCTATCGCCGCCTTGACGCTCCTTATAGCCTTCTCGGTCGCTTCTCTGGGTTTATCGGAATGAGCCCAGGAGCCCTGCTCCCTGATATTGGCCTGCACGTAGTTGTACTTGTTGAGCCCCGCCCTCTCGGCAACGCTTCTGAAGGTATAAAGATGCAGCTTCGGCGAGCAAGATGCGATCACCAGGCCGTCGAGCTCCATCTCCTCGATGTCCCGGACTATCTCCTGCTGTGTCGAATCGGCGCATGCGAACATCGTGATCTTGGCAAGCGCGACTCCTTCCTCGTCCCTTACCGCCTCCATGACCTTTTCCACATCTACGTGGTCCGAAATATTGGACCCGCACTCGCATATATAAACGCCGATCCTCTTCTTCATGCCATCCTCTCCAGATAGCTCAAGGCCTGCGAGGCCGCCGCCCCCGCAGACGCGATCGAGTCCGGAATATCCATCGGGCCGGATGCCGTGCCTGCCACGAAGACACCCTCGATACTGGTGCTCGCGGGATTGCCCAAAATGTCCACCTGCTTCACGTATCCGAACTCGTCGAGCTCCGGACCACCACCCTTGAAAAGCATCCCCGCCTCCGGGTTCGCCAGTATGCCCACCGAGAGCACGACCAGATCGTGTTCCGCTTCCTTGACACTCCCCTCCCTGATATCCTCATATCTGACCAGCAGATCACCGTTCTCCTTCTCCTCTATCCTGCCGATCTTCCCCTTGATGAATTCGACGCCCATCCCCTTGCTCTGCTGATAGAACTCCTCGAACCCCTTCCCGAACGCTCTTATATTTATGTAGTATATCGTCACGTCGGCCATTGGGAGAGCTCCCATGAGAAGCTGCCCCTGTTTGATCGAATACATGCAGCAGACCTGCGAGCATATGGGATTGCCCAGCGCCTTATCCCTCGATCCGGTGCAGAGAACGTAGGCTATATTATCGGGCATCTTCCCGTCTTTCGGCCTCAGCACGTTATTGAAAGGCCTCGTGGGAACAAGCTGCCGCTCCATCTGCATGGAAGTTATGACATTCCTGTATCTGCCCAATCCGAATTTCTCGATGACGCTCGGATCGAACAGCCTGTATCCCGTGGCGATTATCACCGAGCCCGCCTTGACCTCTATTCTCTCCTCTTCTTGTGTAAAATCCACCGCATCGGCCGGACATACCCTCTCACATGCGCCGCATAGGATGCAGTTCTCTATATCGATCGCGGCCACTCTGGGATTGGCGATGCTGAACGGCACGTAAGCGGCCTTGCGGCCGACGAATTCATACTGATACTGGTCCTCGACAACGACCGGGCAGACCTCCTCGCACTCCTGACACCCCGTGCAGTCATGCTCGACCACGTATCGTGGGTGTTTCGTCATGATGCCGCGGAAGCGGCTTCCCTCAGTCCTTTCGAGATCGCTGATCTCGGAGTTGGTGAAAACCGTGATGTTTGGGTGGCGTGCCGTTTCGGATACCTTTGGTGTGGTTATGCAGGCTGCGCAATCGAGTGTAGGAAAGACCTTGCTCAGATGTATCATCTTCCCGCCTATCGAGAGATCCTTCTCGACGAGCAGCACCCTTCGCCCGGAATCCGCCAGGTTCAAAGCGGATTCCTGACCGGCGATCCCTCCTCCGATTACGATAACATCGTATTCATATTGTTCTTTGCTGTTCATCTAATAATTCACGGACGTTCTACTGCGGATTCATCCGGACAGATAGTCGGTAAAGCTCACCATCTGCTTGACGAATGCCTCTGAACACACGGAACAGATGGCGGCCATTCTCAGCCTGGCTTCGTCCATCCCCTTCTCCTTCATCATCTCCTGTGTCATCGATACTATTGCGGCCGTCTTATCGGTGCAGGTTTCGCTGAACGGACAGTCCGTCCCGTCGGCGGCTATGAACACACCGTCAAAGCCAGCCTCGAATGCATGAAGGATCCACATTGGCTTGATACCGCTCGAGCATGGAACACTGACCGTATGGACGGCCGGTGGGTAGTGCTGCTTCAGCAGCCCCGCCAGATCGATCGCCGGATCCGATATCTTCTCGGTGGAAAAAACCAGGATCCTGGGACTTTTCTTTTCCCCTGTCTTCTCCATTAATATCTATTTCTTCTTCATGTAGATCTTGAAATACCCGGATTCTTCAACGGTCCCGAGATATTCGTGCCCCTTCTTGTCGGCCCATTTCGGAACATCCCTCCTGGTCCCCTCATCGGAAGACAGGATTTCCATTATCTGACCCGAATCAACCTCTCCTATTGCTTTCTTGGCTGCGAGCAAAGGCCCCGGACAGGCGGTTCCCCTCGCGTCCACCGATTTACTGACCTCTAGGTTTTTCAATTCTTCCTGGTCCATTACCACTCCTCATTCTAGATAAACAGATGAATATCCGATTCCTCCATGGAAGTAACGCATTCGCCGATCCCGACTATATCGTCGGCGATATCCACGAAATCCTCGAGCTTCTCCCCGCCCCAGACCTTACCGGCGAGCCCGCAGATATGGATCTTCACGTTTGTAAGCTCCTTGGCTTCCCTGAAAAACTCCAGCCAGGGCTTCACGTTGAGCCTCTCGAGTGATTCCAGGAACTGTTCCTTCAGCTCCTTGTTCTCCGCGAGCTCCAGCTCATCCGTCTTGCCGGCCATCTCCTTCATGAACGCCCGGGCTCCCTGCAGCAGGACATATACGTCTACGTCCATATCATTTGCTGCGGCCCCGCTCAGAATAACACCCGCCGCCGTCAACTTATCGAGGCTGCCGGTGAAAAGGGCTATGGTCATCTTCTTGTTCTCTTCCACTGATGATCCTCCTTCATACTATTGGATTTGCTGAAATCTTTTACCAGAGAAAAAGGGGATTGTCAATTCATATCAACGGTTTAATGCATTGAAATTCAGTCTGTTAACGAATATTGCTGTAATTCCTGAATTATAGGGATTTAATTTTCCCTAAAACGCATTCGATCCATAAATAGAGAAAAGCTGGGGATGTAATGATCGAATGATCAGCCGTCTTGACCTGAGCACGAAATTCCCTTAGAATACGCATCCTGCATATAGCAAAGACACGACATCGGCCGGGAAAGTCCCGGTGGACATGCGAGGGAAACAAGGAGGTTGATTTGAGTTGCAGTAATTGGATGAAATATTCCCTTTTCCCGGTCGTCCTATCCGTAACCGTGCTCTTGATCCCTCAGGCATACGTCCAGGCTGAAGGTAGAGATGATCCGCCCGGTGACCGTCCTCCACCCGACGTATTCTCGAGGATCGAGGACGCAGGCGTCGCCGCCGACCACGAAGGAGCGGGTTTTGTCGTCGTGTACGATTACGCCATGAACCGGGTAGCGCCGTCGGGCGTCACCTACATCGACAACTACGTGATATACAAGATACTCACACCGGCCGGCTGCAGGGAGCAGTCGGTGCTCAGATGGAACTACGAGCCCCAGAGCAGCTATGTAGAGGTTAGGGAGGTCAATATAATACGGGGGAATGAAAAGATCCCCGTGGATGTTTCCGAAGTGCATGACCTGCCGGCGCCCCAATCATGGATCTACTGGAAGGATCGAATAAAGACACTCCAGCTGCCACGTCTAGTCGTCAACGACGGGATAGAGATCCGAGTCTTCCGTAAAGGCTTCTCCTACGCGCTGCTCGGCCTTAACGGCGGGGAATCGGGCATACCCGCCATCACCGGTACGGCGCCGGACGAGCCTGACGACGAGCGTTACATCCCGCCTATGCCGGGGGAGTATTTCGACATCGTCCTATTCACCGACACAGCGCCGGTCATTGAGAAGAGATACGTCCTGAGCCTGCCGTCGGAAAAGAGGCTGCATTCGGAGGTCTACAACGGTCCTCTTTACTCCTCGACATCTTATAACGAGGAGAGAACCGAGTACGCCTGGTGGGGTTTGAACCTACCCCCACGCCCCCAGGAGCCGCGTCAACCGGCCCAGAGCGACTATATCACGAAGGTCGTGATGGCCACGGCCGAGAGCTGGGAGGCTAAGAGCCGCTGGTTCTTCGATGTGAACAAGAACCAGTTCGAGGTCACCGAACCGATCCGGGCGAAGGTCGACGGGATATTCAAGGACGCGGGACTGACTAACGCGGCGGAGGATCGTAAAGCCGAAGCCCTTGTGCACTGGGTGGCCCAGAACATTCGATACAGCGGACAGACCATGGGTGAGGGTGAGGGATTCACACTGCATCCCGGCCCGATGATCTTCGACCAGCGCAGCGGCGTGTGCAAGGATATAGCCGGCATGCTGATCACAATGATGCGGGCGGCCGGGATGGACAGCTACGGAGCCATGACGATGGCGGGTAGCAGGATAGAGAGCGTTCCCGCCGATCAGTTCAATCACTGCGTCTGCGCGCTTCGCAAGGAGGACGGATCCTTCGTGATGTACGATCCCACCTGGGTGCCCTACAACAACAACATCTGGTCACTGCTCGAAGCCGAACAGCACTACCTGATAGGAACCCCCGCCGGAGAGCCGCTGGCGCGCATACCGTACAGCCCTCCGGCTGAATCACCGCTGCGCATAACCCACCAGGCGAAGCTGCATGACGACGGAACGCTGGAGGGAACATTCAGACTTTCGGGATCCGGCGCCTTGGACAGCCGGCTGCGCGGACTGATCACGTACAGCAGGCTTCAGAACATGACAAATATGTTTGCGAGGCTCCTCTCCCCCATCGGTGAAGGCGTGGAGAATATCAGATACGATTACCACAAGCCGGACGACTTCAGCGGGGATATGTGGATCACGATCAGCTACCGCATTCCACGCTTCGCCTATAGAATATCCGGTGGATTCGAGTTCAGAAGCCCCATGATGCAGGTAGTGCTCAACAACGGAAGGCTCTTCCGGGCGGCGGCAACCGATTGGCCCGAAAAGAGGGAGACGGATGTCTTCCTCTACTACACCCAGCTGATAGATGGGACGGAAACGATAAAGCTGCCCAAGGGATTCAGCGCCGTCGATACTCCAGCCTCCGATGAGATCGACGAACCCTATGCTTACTTCAACGGGACGAGCAGCATGGACGGCGGTAAACTCACTATAAGGCAACACGCCGAGATCAGGCGGCGTCAGATCCCACCCGACGCCTACAGCGGATTCAAGAAGGCGGTCGACGAGGCTAAGGAGTGGGGCGAGCGGTCCTTCAGGGTCGAGAAGGGAGGTGCGCGATGATGCGTGAACGGCACATAGCGGTTGGTTTAAGCATCATAGCAATGGTTCTAGCGATGGCGTGTTCGATAAGCGCCGAATCTATGGGAACTTCCGGCGGTCATGATCTCGACCGGCTATGGGCTTCCGCCCGGGAGCAAATCGACCTTTCGGATCACGACGCTGCTCTGCTGCTCGAGAGCAGGACAATCACCCTGACCGCCGACGGAGCTTGCAGGACCCGTGTTCACAGAGTCGTATGGATAGGCACTGAAATCGGCATCGATGCCCATGCGGACCTTCGGATACCCTACAACTCGGCCACATCGACGATGACTGTCATAGCCCTAAGAACCTGGCGTGATGGGAAATGGTGGCCCGACAGGACGGAGGTAAGCCCGACCGCCGTTGTTCAAACCCTTCCCTTCGCCCTGGCCGGGGCCGATGACTACTCCACCATGCGGGAAACCATGCTCCTGCACGACGGCGTGGAGCTACCCTGCATAATGGAGACCGTCTACGATATAGAGGAGCGCGGCGGTTCAGGGAGCAGTCGAGACGGTCAATGGATCTTTCCGCAAAACGATCCGGCGGTCCTCGTAGAGTACATACTCAAATCGCCTGAAGATATGAACCCGGCCCTACACTCCGGAAACGGGGCGCCCGAGCCGGCGGTGAAACGGGGTGACGATGGAACGGTAACCTATTCCTGGCGGATGGAGAACGTCGCCTCCCTCGGATATCCGCACATTTCCGATCCAGTCTGTTACGCGCCGTACATCGCCTGGTCCACATGGGCTGGCTGGCAGGCGCTGGGACGGGCGATCGTCTCCGGGTTCGATGAGGCATCCGTGCTGAACGGTTCGCTTGCCGATACCCTCGTCGAGCGATTGAGGTCCGAGCCGGGGGCGGCTGCCAAGGCACGCAAGATAGCGGATCTCGTAGATGAGTACACACGAGGCATACATTACGAAAGCAGGTTCTGGTTCCCATCCCCCCGCACCGCGACACGAACATGGGAAACCGCATACGGCCATGCATTAGACAGGGCCGTGCTCGCAGCGGCATTTTTCAGAAATGCCGGCCTTGATGCAGAGCCCGTATACCGCTCCTCGAGCTTCTCGGGCATCGACAGTAACGTACCGGGGCTATCGAGGTTCGATGAGGTCCTGCTCCGTATCGGCTCGGAACGGTTCGAGGCGTTTTACGATCCACAGGCAGGCACACTCACCACGGGGATTCGTCCGATCTACGGACGGGTGCTATGGAACCCGGCATCCGGGGAAGCACCAAAGGCCCGACCGGCTTTCGGCGGCCCGGACCAGTTCAGCCGGCTCGAGCTGATTCTTACAATCGAACCCTGCGGGGAAGGCGGATGGCAGGGCTCGGGATACATCGATGCAGGCAGCCTATTCTCGACACATGGTGAGATGAGCGGATTAGACGGCGAAACGCTCGATCGGATCAGCGCGATAGCTGGTTCGATGCTGAAGGGAATCGATGTCAAAGGTTATAATCCGGAAACATTCGAACCCCTGCATGTAACCGCCGGATTCGAATTCAGGGTGAAGGATCCGGATCAGGACGAGCTGAACCGCTACCGGTTTGTTATCGGAGAACCGGCCGGGGGTATCATGTCCATGCTTCCACCTGATGTGCGGTTGTGTCACGAGCACCGGGGCTCGCCGGTCCTGCTTCCCGGGACAATGGAACAGCGCGTCTTATTGCGTGTCAACGCAGGCGAACGCGAGATAATCTACATTCCGGAAAGCCGCACGCTCGAGAACAAGGCCGGTAGCTTCACACTCCGTGTCTCCGAGGAAGACGGCCGGATCACGATTGAAAGAGAAATAGTGTTGATGGATACTGCTGTCACACCCGATTCGTGGCCGGATCTGCGCGCTCTCCTGCTGGCTGAAACCGATCCGGCGGGAGCGACGGTTATCGTGAAATAAGAACCGTATGTAGCGTCAACGTGCGGCTCGTTGAAGCATCTTGAGCTTGACGTGCGTGAAATGCGGAAGATGTGCAGATGATGCACATATTCATCCAGCGCCTCGTTTGATCACGTTCACTCCAGAAGCTAGCGGAGGAGGATCATCTTTCTTGAAGCCAGTTTCTTCCCCGCTTCGAGGCGGTAGAAGTATATCCCCGAACTGACCGGCTCGTTTCCCGATCCCGTGCCGTCCCACGTGGCTGAATGGTGTCCTCCCCGCTCGACGCGGTCGACCAGTTTGGAAACAAGGCGGCCCGCCGAATCATAGACGTATAGTCTGACACGCATCCTTTCCGGTATACAGTAGTCGATTGTCGTCGACGGATTGAATGGATTGGGGTAGTTCTGATCCAGTGATATCCTTCCCGGAACCAGTGATATGTCCTCGATCTCGAAGAGAAGCGACGAGCCGTCCTCCCCGGCGATAACTGCCCTGTAACTGTAGCTCATTGACGGTCTGCAGCTCTTGTCCAGAACGCGATACCGGTGCCCGTCAGTCTCTATAACGGCGTCTATCATCACATAATCAACAACCCGGGCATCCTTTCTGAGGACGCATAGATCCGATACCGGAATCGTTTCGGTAAGCTCCCAGTCCAGCCTGATCCCACCGTCGGCCGCTGATGCGCTATAGCTTTGAACAAGCACCGCAACCAAGAATGAATTCAGTATGTAAATCCCATCAGCCCCGTCCGCAACGTAGATGATCTCTGCAGGGGACACACAGACACCCATGCTCAAGCTTCCAGTATCGTGGAAACCGACGTTGTCGAAACACCGACACCAAGCGGCAATTACTGCTCGGATACGTTGACATTGCCGGTGAGCTGGCATGGATGCTACGGCGTTCATATCTGGGCATTCGCCGACGAGAACTAGAACGGGAAAAGAGACGGAGGCGAATGCTTCACAGCCTTCTCACACGACATCGAGGTCCCTACACGTGATGCGACGTGGGGACGGGTCAAGTCCATATTCCAAGAATAGCCCCTGCTACGGCCAGTAATTCGAATCATACCGCTGGAATGTATCATGGCCATCGCCGTGAATATCAAAGCGGCAGAATGCAACCCGAACAGGCGGGCCGAACAGCCCTGAAATTTAAACCCGATTGTTGAAAACGGACTTGCTCGCTTCCTCCCGATCTCCGCACGCGATTCAAGTTTCATCGTGATCTCCCGATTTAACCGCCCCATAACAGCGTGCTGGACAATATCGCACCCAGCGGGTATGCTCCCAGAGGAGAAACAGCCGAAAGGAACGGGTATTAACGGAAACAGAGAAGATCTCGCCTCCTGTCGGGAAACAGGAATCACATCGGGAGTGGCGGGCTTAATTGCGTTCGCCGTCCTGGCATCAGCCGCTGTATACTTATTCAGTGAAATTCGTTCAGCGGGTCAGCTCGGTTTCCCGATAGACGATTCATGGATCCACCTTGTCTTCGCCCGGAACATCTCCGGGGGTAATGGTTTTTCCTACAATCCGGGAATGCCGGTCGCCGGCTCGACTGCGCCGCTCTGGACGCTCCTCCTGGCAGGCAGCGAATTCTTGCCGGGAGGCGCCTTCGTTTGGGCTAAGATCTGGGGCATCCTGTTTCTATGGGTGACAGGCGTCGCTGTCTACCGTCTCTCCGTATTCCTGCTGAATGACAAGATCCCTTCGATCCTTCTTGCGCTGACCGTAGTCTGCACACCACGAATGGTCTGGGCGGGCCTGTCCGGAATGGAAATCACGATATGCACGGGTCTCTGCATGACAGCGCTCTATCTGCACCTAAGAAGCTCCGAACGGGATTTATCGAGGAAATTGACGGCGGCGGCGCTATTCGCGCTCGCCACACTCGCCCGTCCTGAGATAATCGCAGTCTTTACCCTGGTCGTCATCACAGACATATTCGGCACGTCAGACCGTAGCCGAGAAAAAAGCGTATTACATAAGAAATTTCTCATGATCTCGGGAACAGTCGCAGTGTTTATAGCGATCCTGCTGCCGGTAGCGCTGCTGAACCTGCGAACGTCCGACTCCATCCTGCCGACTACATTCTCCGCCAAGGGAGGCCAGAACGGTATTGTATCAATGCTCTATTCACTCGACTTCGCCGGTATGATCCCCGCCGTGATAGACGGTCTGCTTCGGGCCGTTCCCGCACTCGTCGTCTACTGGGCCATTGATAACATATTGCTACTACCGTTTCTGGTGGTTGGTATCTGTAATTTTCTTTTTTCCAGGTCGGGCATGCTGACGAACAGGCCCGGGGGCGCCGGAAGGTTGAAGCTCTTGGTTATCCCGCTAATACTGATCGGGCTGCCTGTCCTGAGAATCCTCGTCATACCGCATCAAAACCTCAATCATCATATGGGGCGATACATCACCATAATCACTCCACTCTATATCATTGTATGCGGCGTCGGATTGTTTGCTTCAGCACGATTCATCAGGGATAGATCTGAGAGGATCGCCTCGGGTCCCCTATCGATCATCGCCATCATTCTTTCGGCGGCCCTGTTCGTGTTCATGATCGTCGGGGAAAGGGTGCTGGCTTCCGTGGCCTTCTTCCTTTACAACCGCCAGGCTCATGCCATACCTCTCGAAGACCGATGGCCCATGATTCAGGCTCTTTTCGGAACATGGACATGGGCTGTTTTACTCCTCACACTGAACCTGCTCATGATCAGAACGGCCAGGTGGCGTAGGATACTGACGAGCCACAGTACCTCCATTTGGTTCGCGACGGTATGCTCGGCAGCCGTTATCGGAACCCTGTATTACGTTCCAATATACGGAGGTCATGTAAAGAATATCCAGGATGTACAGGTCGAGATGGGGCTCTGGGCGCTGGCGGAAACTCCTGATGATGCCGTGATCGCGACCAATGACATAGGGGCGATCGCATACTTCTCGAAGCGAAGAATTATCGATATCTGCGGGCTGGTGAGCCCGGAATTGATGATCCCTCTCGAATCGGGTGAAAAGGGCCTTATCAGATACCTCGCCGGAGAGCGGCCCGGATACTTGATCATCTTTCCAAGCTGGTATCCACGTATCTCGAAGTTGAAGCCGCTGTTAACCGAGATCCACAGGGTATCCACACATCCGAACCTGATCTGCGGAGCCAGCACCATGACCGCCTACAGCCTCGACTGGGAACGCTGGTCCGAAGCAGAGGAAACCGTAGAGAAGTGGAAATAAACCTATAACGAGAATAGCACGCGAATTGCGGCGGCCGGTTCTACCCGGCCGGTCACTGCACCACTGTTATCTTGTAGATGCGCGCGTCTAGATACGTAGTGTTGAAGCTGTACCAGAAATGTTCGCCGTCGTAGACTATTCCCGATGGAAATATGATACCTGTCTCTCCCGGCAGATGATAGACCCGCACTACCTCTCCAGAAGGGTCGATCTTGTACAGCCTCTTCATGAACCATCCGATTCCCCAGAAGAAACCGTCTTCGTATTCGATATCGACCAGATCCGGCAGTCCTATCTCGATGCCTTCCAGAATAGTGCCCAGCGTATCGAACCTGAACAGCGAGTCGGATCCCGTGGACAGCGACCACAGATCGGCGCCGTCATATGCCAGCCCGCCCGTCCTGAAAGGGATCCCGAAACTGTCCGTGATCACGCCCTCCCTCGTGAATTTTTCAATCTCCGATTCGTTCCGGGTTTCCCCGCCGTCGCTGATCGTCACCGGCAGATGACCCCAGAGGTGCGTCCCGTTCCACGTCAACGCGTCGCTCGTCCAGTGGGCGCCCTGCCACATCAGGACCGTAACCGTGTCCTCGAAAGAGCAGTCCGTATTCATTAGTATGTGATCCGCCGAGACCGTGCTTATCCATATATTATCATCGTCGAAAGCAAGCCCCAGGACCGAGACGTTCATATCCACGAAGGTGTCAACCGCAGCGGCATCCTCATCCAGGACTGCGCACTCGAAATCCGCGCTCAGGCTGTCAATGGAATAGAAGAACGTCCCGGCCAGGTCGCCCGCCAGATCCCTTGTCGCCTGGATCGTCAACTCGTACTGATAGGGTATTCTCTCCGTATCCAGGCCGAGCTGGACGGCTTCTCCCTGCCTGGAGCCCTTCAGGTGGACAATTAAATAGGGGTACTCATTTAGGCGCGACCTGATAATCGCCCGGCCGGTCACCGAGGAGCCTGAATACTCGAGGTCGAGCATCACCACGCCGCCGTCGCTCTGATCGCCCTTCTCGTATGAGCCCAGCAGTATCTCCTTGCTGGATTCCGCCGGGTCCGGATTCGATGCATTGTCCTCGCAGCCGGACTGAATGAAAATCAGAAAAGCAACGAATATCAACGGGAGATGTACCGTATTATGCCGCACCATCGTCATGCGATCCTCCTTCTCTACTCCGGATCGGCAACTCTCTGCACAAGGCTGATGCGCCCAAAACAGATTCGATCATCATGGGCGCGGTCAGCATACTCACAAGCTCCCTCGCCTTCTTCATCCACGGTGAGCAAGCAATCTTATTTACCCTAAAGATAGCCATTTCACACTGTTATAATCAAATAGTCTTTAGCGATAAGAATGATCTATCTTGACATGCATGTTGACCTGAAGTACAATGACCCCCGGGGGATGAGAGATAGGGTTATTCCATCTTGCATTTCAGCCTCTCGCAAAGGTATTCCCAAAGAGCTCTTTACAGATACAAGGTAGGAGGTGTGCAATGAAACAGCGGCATCGTTTCCTCTGTTATCTAGCTGTGGTTTCTACGCTTCTAGGCGTTAGCAGCCTTGCGGCGGCTCAGACCATTACATTATCCGGAATAATCAGGGACTTCAATGATACGCACCCCGATTTCGAGAGCGTCATTGTCGTTGATCCCGGAATAGTGCTTCCCGACATCGGTCCCGACAAGAAACCCGTGTACGCGGGGCTGACGGGCAACCCGTCGACCCATGGACAGGTGCATTTCGACCAATGGTACAGGGACACGCCCGGCATCAACCTATCGATGTCCTACTCCATAATCCTGACCGAGACATCCACACCGGGTATCTACGAGTACAACAATTCCAGTTTCTTTCCGATAGACGACCAGCTTTTCGGAAACCAGGGACGCGTTCATAATTATCATTTCACCTACGAGATCCACACGGAGTTCACTTATTCCGGCGGCGAGAACTTTACTTTCACCGGAGATGATGACCTGTGGGTCTTCATTAACGGCAGACTCGCCATAGATCTAGGCGGTGTGCACGGGGCCATGAGCCAGAGCATAGACCTCGATTCCCATGCGGCGGCGCTCGGGATCGTACCGGGCAACGATTACGATTTCGATCTCTTCTTTGCAGAAAGACACACGGGGGCTTCTAATTTCAGAATCCAGACCTCCATCGATCTGTGCGAAGCGGAGCAGCCGGAGCTCTCCCTCGGCGGTTACCAGACCGTTTCGCACACTCCACCTTTCTGGACGGTTCAAGTGGAGATGAGGAACACGGGACCGGGCGGGGCTTACGAAGTGTCGGCGATGATGGACAGCGACATCCCATGGCTCGTGATACCCGATCCGAACTGCTTCTATGGCTACATCCCCACCGGCGGAGTGAGCTGGGGAGGGATGGACAGCTACACATTCGACCTGGTCAATCATCCGGGTGGCAGCTTCAATGTATGGTTCGACGTTACCTACCAGGATTCCTGCGGAGCCGTTCACACCCTGACTCTGGATCCTGAATTCGATCCCGCTTCAGAACACACGCAGGATGCCAAGCGATACCTGCTCGCCCAGAACAGTCCGAATCCGTTCAATCCCACGACGGAGATCAGCTACGAGCTGCCAGAAGACGGATTCGTGACTTTAAAGATATACGACGTATCCGGCAAGCTGGTGAGAACGCTGGTAGAGGGATTCCGGTCAGGGCAGCCCCATGTGGAAACATGGAACGGCAAGGATTCTCTTAGCCGCCCGGTCGCGTCGGGAGTGTACTTCTACAGGCTGACCGCCGGTAACTTCGTAGAAACCAGGCGTATGGTGCTTCTGCGGTGACAAGATCCGGCCGGTGAAGAGAGACAAACAATAGCACACTTTAGCACTGATGTGGCGGGATTGTGCTGAAAAGGTTTCTTTGACACAATCTAGGTTGCGCTAATACAGGCTGGATCGTCTAGCGAGGGAATCCGCACAGCTGCCGCTCCTCCGAAATATCTCCCAGGTGAGAACCTTCCCATTGATTTCTACTTTCTATGTAACTGGTAATATCATAAATTGAATGCACAATAGATTTGAAAGAAACAAAGGTATGATAGACAGGCATAAACTCGATCGAACGGGTCTGGCCTACCTGACGGTAGTATATATCGTATGGGGAAGCACGTACCTAGCGATACGCGTCGCCGTCAGGGAAGGATCCGGCTTCCCACCCTTCACCATGGCAATGATGCGGGTGTTCGTGGCTTCTGCGATACTGCTGGGATGGGCTCGGATACGCGGCGAAAGGATAAGGCTTTCGCGGGGTGAGCTTCTTCTACTCGCGGGCAGCGGCGCCATGTTGTGGGTCGGTGGTAACGGGCTGGTGAACTGGGCGGAGATGAGGGTCTCATCGGGATTGGCGGCGCTGCTCGTGGCGGCAATGCCCATATGGGGCGAGTGTATCGCGAGCGTTGTGGACAGGCGGCTTCCCGGCTGGCGCGTGATCGGTTCGGTTCTCGTGGGGTTCGTCGGCGTCGGTGTTCTATCCTGGCCGGTTCTGCGGCACGGGACTAAAGCCGATGTCCTGTCCGTCGCAGCACTACTTTTTTCACCACTATCCTGGGCGGCCGGCTCCATATGGCTGCAGAGGCGCAAGCTCGACCTCAGCAATCGTTCGCTATCCGGGTGGCAGCAGCTGATGGGCGGGATGGGCCTGTTCGTCTTCGCTGTTCTGCGGCGGGAGCCGATGCCCGCTCCTACGAATGAAGCGTGGATGGCCTGGGGATACCTCGTGATTTTCGGTTCCTTGATCTCATTCACCTCCTACATGACGACCCTGCGCCTGCTGCCCTACCGGGTAGTCATGACATACGCGTACGTCAATCCCGTTATAGCGGTGTTTCTGGGCTGTTTGATCCTCGGAGAGAAGGTGACCCTGTGGACAGTGACCGGCGCCGTATTGGTCGTGGCGGGCGTCATGGGGATATTCCACAACCGGCATAGATAGCTGGTTTATCTATTTGCATGACCTTTGACGAACGGTTCGGTATAGTAGTCACGCATCAACTGTTATTCTGTGCAAGGCTGTCTTCCAATACTTTCACAAACTCTTCGTACGTTATGTCCGCTTCCGTCAGAACGTCTTTGACGATATCAAGCGGCAACCGGTTCTCGGTCTCAATCCTCTCCAGAGCCTCGTCCCGAGTAAGGACTCCCTCCCTAACCATCTTTGCGTATAGATCGTCCCTTTCAGTGATTTTTATAGTATGCAAGTAGATAAGATCCTTGAGATGAGCCACCTGGCAGTCCCAACGCCAGGTGGAGTTCGTGATCCTCGGGTAATCCCAGTCAAGCTCTCTCTGAATTGTCGACATGATCTCCTCTTCATCCCACCTGTAGTAGTAGAAGAAATCGAGCTTATCGATGTTCCTATCAAGAATCTTCGCACCAATCGCGTAGGAATCGCCGAAGAAGTAGGCCTTGAATATGGTAGGCAGGAATGCTGGTTTCAAATAACCGATATTCTTGATGACCTCTTTTAAAACCCCGGCAAGGCTCTTGGCAAATGTCGTCTCCCATTTCTCCTCCATCGACACGCCGAGCAGAGCCTTTTTATACGCTGTGTCCTCGAATCTGTTGTTGCCGCTCACTATAAGCCTTATCCTGTTCTTTCTGGCTATCTTCAACATTTCCCACCACATCAACTTGCAGGCTATGCACATCATCGGGACGACGGCGAGTGAAGGCCTTCTGCACCATGTTTTCAGATTGCTCCTGAATGTCCTTCTATGGATATCGTTCTTGGATGGGACCGAAACCAGGTCCACTCCAAGCTTCCCCGTGGCATTTTTGATATTTCGAGCCGCTGTCGGATCGGCGAACGGATTCTGGTAGTTAACCGCCAGAACCCTCATGTTGTATTTGGTTACTAGCTTGTAAAGGACGAACGTGCTGTCCCGTCCGCCGCTCAAAGCCACCATGCAGTCGTATTTTTTCCCCTTGTTCCTGTGTTTCTCCAATACTTTCTCGAATTCCTCTATGGGGAGGTACTCGACTTTCTGATGCGTGTGACAGTAATTGCACACACCGTTCTCATCAAAGGTGATATTCGGCGTATTCTCGGTCAAAATGCATTTGGCGCATATTCTCATTGTCATCCTCCAAGAATACCGATGCTGGCAGTGACTCGTGATCAAATAATATCATGAACGCACGAGCCTTTGTAATGGAAAATCGTTTAAGGAAATTACCGCTTATATCAAAAGGCGGATATCAGCCGCCCTGCATCTGAAGCGCCCTCTTGAGTAGCGCGTTCGCATTTTTTGTGTAATCGGGGAATCCGGCGGCCTTCTTCAGGTGCGAGACGGCGGAGTCGGCCCTACCCAGCTCGAGGGCGCAGAATCCCATCATCAACAGGGACCTGCCGCTGTCCGAGTCCATTTCGTAGCAGTTGCCGAAAGCCTCGTACGATTTATCGTAGTCCTCTTCCATGTAGTAAAGATCGCCGAGGATGGACCAGAGCTTGGCTGTAGGTTGCTTCGCAAGGGCTCTTTCGAGCGTTTCCAGAGCCTTTTGTGGCTCGTGCGCGGCCATGTAAACCGATGCGAGCCTCTCGAAATCCTCGGGTCCGGCCTCCAGGGCCACAGCCTCTTCGTAATAAGTGCTGGCCGTCCAAGGCACCTCGATCACCGCATAGAGGCTTCCCAATTGCATCATCTCGTTCCGCTCGAGCGGCTCCAGGTATCCCTTGACCGTCATCGCTATAGCGGCGCTCCTGTAATCCTGGTTCGAGGCGGCGAACTGAAATGCCAGCTTCCAGGATTCGGGACTATCGGGAAATATCTCGAGCATCCTGTCCACGGCACGCTTGCCTGCCTGAACATCTTCGAGATCTATGCACGCCATCAACAGAGCCCTGTACCAGTCCATCTTCGGTTCAGGCTGGTCGGAGAACACGAGCTCCTCCAGATTACGCTTAGCCTCCCCGGTCTTGCCGCTCATCATGTATGCCACCGCGGCAAAGTAGAGCAGTCGTGGATTCTTCTCGGGGCTTTGCCTGTAGCCGGACATTATCGCCTCCGCCGCCAGTTGATACCGCTCGAGGTTGTAAGCTGTCTCCCCGAGATTCAGCCACCCCTGCCAGAACCTCGCTTCGATGCCGACCGCCTTCTGGTACTGCCCGAGCGCCTCCTCCGGCCGTTCCAGCCTGAGAAGCGCGTTGCCGTAGTTATAGTAGATGAGAAAGTGAGCGTCCCCGGGGTTCTTCTCGATGAACTCACCGAGAATACCGGCAGCCCCCTCATAGTCCCCCTTGTTCTTCTTTTCCTGAGCCTTGAACAGCGCCAGCCTTCCCCTGCGGGGGACCTCGTTTATAGTATCGACGGGCTTTCCTGCCTCCCGTGCGTGCGACGAGGCGGATGCCGGAATTGCCGCAGCTATCATCACAAGTACAAGAATAATCCTCTTCATTAGATCACCTATAGATCAAATTTGATTGTGGTTACAACCCAGGCTGTTACAGCTTCCCCCTCGATCGTCCCGGGATTGAACTTCCACTGGGGGACACACTTGGCCACCGCCTCCTCGAAGAGCCCCTTGGGCCTGGCATCCAAGATGTGGAACTCGCCGACCGTGCCGTCGGCGTTCACGAGTAGCTTGACCTGGACAGTTCCCTCTATACCCTGCTCCCTTGCCTTGTACGGGTATACCGGAGGAACCCGAACGATAGGCTGGGGTGCCTGGTCAAGCTCGTACGCCTCGAAGACGAATTCTTCACCTCCCATACTCGAAGCGTTTCCCATATCTCCTAGGTTGATGACGACTCCGAGATCCATACCGGGAGCTCCCCTGCTCAAGCTCGGCTGTATCAGGTCGGGTGTGAAATCGTTCTTCTGCTGAGGCTTGGGCTTTTCGGGCTCCTTTACCTCCCTCTGTCTCTGTGGCTCGGGAGGGGCGAGGCTGATGAGGTTTACACTTATCGGATCGGTTATATTCTGAGGCTTCGATTGCTTGCTCGCCAGGAGAGAGGCAAGCCCAAGCAGTGCGAGATTAACGACCAGGGAGGCTACGATCGCCGCCCCGATCCAGAAGGTCCCGCTCTTCTTCATCAGGAGTCTTCCTCACGCTTCGCCGCGAGACTCACGCTCTTGGCACCCGCGAGCCTGCACTGGTCCATTACCTTCACTACCGAACCGGTGTCACTGCGCTTGTCCGCCACCACGACCACACCGCTCTCGGGATCCTCGGCGAGTGCACGCTCGAGCAACGGCCGGACGCTCCTCAGATCGACACGCTTGCCCTCCATGTATATGTCACCGTCCTGGGTGACGCCGATCATGATATTTCCCATCTCCTTGATCTCCGCCGTCGATGCCGTTGATCGCTGCACGTCGATCCCGGCCTCCTTGACGAAGCTTGTTGTGACCACAAAGAAGATGAGAAGGAGGAATACCATGTCGATCAGGGGGCCGATCTTGATCTCTACCCCCGATTCCCCGCCGCGAAGGCTGTTGCGAACATTTATCATGCTTCTGACCTCATCTCATCAAGCAGTCTGGAGATCGCCGGTCAACACAGCTACGCTGCGCTGATCCTCTTCCATCCTGGGTGATGTAATACCGGTATCCATCACGGCAACGGTGCTGAGAACGATCCTGCCCAGTATCATCGTCACCTCATCAAGGCGCATACCTAGGTGCCTGGCGCGACGGTTGAGCACTCCGCTGAGGAATAGGCCCGGGATGGCCACGAGAAGCCCCGTCTGTGTCGTGATCAGGGCCACGGAGATTCCACCGGCCATCGCCTTTGCGTTTCCGGTACCGAATAGCGATATGACATCGAATGTCTCTATCATCCCGAGCACCGTTCCGAGAAGACCGAGCAGGGGTGCTATCGTGGCCATGACCGCTATTACCATCAGGTGCCTGGTCAAACCGAGGCGCTGACGCATCGCGCAGTGGGTCAGTATTTCCCTGTCGAGGCCCGGTTCCCCCGATCTCTCATTCACGAAACTGTCCACCAGGCACGCCCGCAGTCCTTCACCTTTGCATAGCGTGTTATCTCCGCTGCGTATGCGGTTTATCGCCTCCTGTATCGGAATGTCGCTGCTCGTCATCCTCGAGAGCGCCCGGAAACGGTCCACGATCAGCGCCCACATCGCTATCGACACGGCGGCGATCGGAAACATGATCCATCCGCCCTGGCTGAAGTAACTGCCGGCCTTTTCAAAAAGTTCACTCATCCTACTGCTCCCCCTTATCCGACTTCATCGAGAATACGGTCAACCGTTGCGTCTCTTCCAGGATCAGGGCCTTTTCTCCTGCCCTTTTTAATGATGTTCGTCAGGTAAACCGCCTTTTCCTCCATCTCACCAATGATCACGTTCACCCTGCGCGAGAGGAACGTGTGCATCAGCATTATTGGTATTGCGACAGCCAGGCCCAGCTCGGTCGTCACCAGGGCCTCGCTTATCCCGCCCGACATGAGCTTGGGATCGCCGGTCCCGAAAAGCGTTATCACACGAAACGTATCGATCATGCCCGTTACGGTACCAAGAAGCCCCAACAGCGGGGCTATAGCTCCGAAGACCGCTAGAAGGGAAAGCCCTCTCTCGACGCGCGGGAGCTCCCTAAGGATCGCTTCCTGAAGAACGCTCTCGAGCGTCTCACGGTCCTCTTTACGGGACTCGAGACCCGCCTGAACGACCTTGATGACGGGCATCTTCTTGCCCTCGTACTGCCGGACGATATGCTCGCAGCCGCTCCAGTCACTCCTAGCCGCCATGGCATTCACCTTGTCCATGATCTTCCCGGTGCTTCCATGGACGCTGCGCAGGAAGACGATCTTGTATATAATTATTGCAACGGCTGCTACCGCGATGAGGGCTATGGGGTAGACTATCGGTCCGCCCGCCTTGAACTGATCCATAAGGCTCATCTTGTGGGTGACCTGCCTGAGTGCCGCCCCCGAAGATATATCTATCGGAACCGACTCGGCCTTCCCATCCAGATAGCTTTGCAGCTTTTTCCTTATCCCTCTGGGTGGAAGAGCCGAGAGTGCGAATAGGGTACTGCTCTCGGGCGAATACGTCAGGAAACCGACCTCTCCCGAATCCTCGTAGATCTGTGTGAAAGGTCCCAGTGAGAGCACGGTTCCCACCCTCTTTTCGCCGTCACGCGCAACGAACTCAGAGTTCGAAAGGCTTACATGCCCGGACCTCTTTATCTCATCGAAGAACAGACCACACATCCCCGAGATATCGTCAATGTCCGGGAAGTAACCCTTCTTCAATACGGGGGCCAGCAACGCCAGGCGGCTCCTATCCGTAGCGGTGAGGGGGGATTGTTTCATCATCGTCTCGAGATCCCTTGCGACGACCCTCACATTACCTGAAATTTCCTTGAACTCGAGCTCTCGGCCGGCCCACCTTTCCTCGAGCCTTTCCATCTTGTTCTCACCGGCCGAAATGCGTCTCTGGAGAGCCATGAGCTCTCGATCGAGCTCTCCCTCGCGTGCTTCGAGTCGTGATACCTCCTCCACGAGTGCCGCCCGATCATTGAGGATCTTCTGCTCGATCTCCCTGGCCCTTTTCTCCGCCACCTCACGCTCAGCCCGGGCTTTCCTGGCTGCCTCCCTGACATCCTGCGCCTGCGCCGATACCGCCGCCACCAAGAGTAAACCGGCTAGTACAAATGCTATCCGTCTCATCTGTTGATCCTCCCCAGTGGAAGCCCGGTTATCTCTACAGGCCTTATCCTCGCAGCCATATCCATCGCCTCCCGGACGTCCCTATGGTACCTGTCCGGGAGCTCCATCCAGCCCGCAGTGCCCAGATCGTAGGATCCGGCCCGTTCGCCGTCGGGCGTTCTCCAGAAGAGGGCCAGCCTGCCCAACCTCAGCATGTCAACGAATATCGTGTCCTTCCCGACCGCGATGCGTTCCTGAACAACCTCCACAGTGCTGCCGTAAGCCGTTTCTATCTGAAGCACTTCGAGGAGCCTTCGCAGCTTGTCGGCACTGGATACGTCTGGCCTGGAAAGTTCTCTGTCGAGAGCCGAGAGCCTGGCTCTCCTTTCATCTATAAGGAAAGGAAGATCGTTCTCGATCCATTCTTCAAGCCGGCCTTGAACAGCATCGAGCGTATCCTGAATGCTGTTTCTAAGACGTGTGGACTCGTCGAGCCTGCGTTCCAGCTCGGCCACTCTCTCATCGAGGGCTTCCGCCTTCTCGGTCTCCACGGCGACACGCTGTTCCAGGTACCTGATGTTCGCCGTCGCGTTCCTGTAACGGATCATAAGATCCGATTTCTCGTCGGCCCATTCATCCTGCTTCTTCTGAGTCTTCTGGCTGACCGAAATCGTCTTATCCACGATTTTCCCCGTGTCCTCTTTCTGAGATTGCGCCACGAGCGGCACAGCCAGAGCTAAGAAGAGAAGAATCGATACAAGTCTTTCTTTCATCCGATATCCCTTCCTTCAACATAAAATGGAATTCCTTTGAAAAACTAAATCGGGGCGATTAGCGATCTATTAGGGAATTGTTAGGATATTGCAAATAATCTCCGCGGCAATTAATCATTTAATAATTTGCGCCTAAACAAGTCTTAACATCGCATTCCTATAATGCCCTCGCAATGTGAGTACGGACACAAGATGCCCTATGCAACGGGGATATAAACCGCGCTGAGAGGCGCAATAAATCGGAGGAAGGACCACTAAATGAAGAAAGTGGGATTGATCTTGATACTGGTAGCAGCCACATGCATCTCCAGCGGAGCCCTGGCTCAGACCGGCTCCATTAACGGCCGTGTCTATGACCAGGCCTCTGGCGAAGAGCTGACCGGTGCCAGCGTTCTGATCGTGGGAACCACGGAAGGCGCGTCCACCGACCTCGACGGCAAGTACACGATCGATGGGATCGAACCGGGTACCTACGATATCAGGGTCTCGTTTATGGGATACCAGACAAGAGTGGTAACCGGAGTGGAAATCAAGGATGACGAACCGACCGACCTGGATCTGAGCCTTAGCAAGATAGGAACGGACGATGCCTTCAAGATAGAGGATATGATCGTTTCCGCGGAAAAGGTTATGTCCACCGGTGCGGCCGTTCTTGCCGAACGGAAAAAGGCGGCGGTGATCGGGGACGCCATAAGCAAAGAGATGATCGCCATGTCACCGGATGCCACCTCCGGCGATGCTCTGAAGAGGGTCACGGGTCTTTCGGTTGTAGACAACAAGTACGTCTTCGTGAGGGGGGTCACCGACAGATACAATGAAACGGCACTAAACGGTGTAACAATCACCAGCACCGACACGGACGCCGATAAGAAAAGCTTCTCTTTCGACCTCATCCCGGCCTCGCTCATTTCGAATACGGTCGTTATCAAATCTGCAACTCCCGACCTCCCCGGTGATTTCAGCGGGGGGCTGGTCCAGGTGAACACGTTGGAGTTTCCCGAAAGAAGGATCTTCAACCTGAACTTGAAGTTCGGTAACAACGACATGACCACCGGAAAGGAGATGCTGCAATCGGTGGGCAGTGATACGGACTGGCGTGGTTCAGACGACGGAAGCAGGGAGTATCCGGATGACCGGCAGGGCAACGAGCTGGCGAGGGTTCTTCCCAACAACTGGGCTCCCGTCTGGGACAAGGCGAGGTACAACGGCTCGTATCAGTTCTCCTGCGGTGACAGGTTGATGATAGGGGAGAACGAGTTCGGTCTGATCGCGGCCGGCACATACAAGCGCAGCAGCCAGATCACCGAGTTCACAGAGAGCCCTACCTACAAGGGCACGAAGCTTTTCTTCTTCGACGGCCACCACTACGATCGCGATGTGATGTGGGGCGGCCTGCTGAACCTGAACTTCAAGCTCGGCGGGCTCCACAAATTCAGCGCAAAAACCAACATCATACAGACGGGCACCGAGAGGGTCTCGTATGCGGAGGGTCAGCCGGTTTCGAGCGAATGGACCAAGGCAACAACCATCGCCTGGAAAGAACGCAATCTCAAGCTCGGCCAGGTCAGCGGAGAGCACCTCTTCCCGAAATGGGGAGACCTGGAGCTGAAATGGCGGGGGCATTTCTCCAGATCCGAAGCTTCCGAGCCCGACAGAAAACATGTGGAGTTCGAAAAGGGTTCCACCGGCGATTGGTACGCATTCAGGGATAATTACAGGACCTGGTCATCACTGGACGAGGAGAAGAGGGGCTTTGACACCGATATGACAATGCCTTACAAGGATGCTAAGTTCAAGGCCGGCGTGCTCTACAGTGTCAGGGAGAGGGACTTCAACATCGACGCCTGGACGACAGATCCGTCATCCGTCAGGTATCCTAATTATGGGCTCCTGATACTGCCGATAGACACGGTCTTCTACGCCGAACATTACGGAACGAACATGTTCACGCTTATCCCAGTCTCCGTCTTTACCGGAGTATACGACGGCAAGCACACGATCAAGTCCGGTTTCGCAATGGTCGACTGGCTCTACGACATGGGCGGGTTCGACTTCCGTTTCACGGGAGGCGTCAGATACGAGGACTCCGAGCAGATCGTAAACACGATCGAGGCCATCGACGATCCCAAGCCGCTTGTAACCCGGGTGGAGAACAAAGACTGGCTGCCATCGTTCAACATGACCTGGAAGGCTACAGAGGCCACGAATCTCAGGCTTGCCTACTACGAATCGGTCAACCGCCCGGAATTCAGGGAGTTGGCCAACGTTCTTTACTACGATTTCGGTAATTTCCAGAACGTAATCGGAAATCCAAACCTCCGCAGGGTCTATATCAAGAACTTCGACGTGCGCATCGAGACTTTTCCCGATATAGGCGAGGTTCTCGCAGCCAGCTTCTTCTACAAGGACTTTACCAACGCGATCGAGGAGACCCTCCTCCCCGCACCGGAAAGATACACAAAGACCTGGTTTAATTCACCGAAGGGCAAGAACTACGGATTCGAGCTCGAGGCGAGAAAAACGCTCGGATTCATCGTCGATTACATGAGCAATTTCACCGTTACGGGCAATTACACATGGGTCGATTCAGAGATCGAGTATACGGACAAGAGGACCGATTCGGAGGGCAGGGTGATCACAAGAGTGCTGACACGCCAGATGCAGGGTCAGTCGCCCTGGTCGATCAATCTATCATTGCTCTTCGCCGAACCGAACCTCGGCACGGGATTGAGCATCCTCTACAACAGGATAGGCCGGAGGTTGGATGCGGTGGGTGACGAGAGGGACCAGGACATCTACGAGGAGAGCCGCGATGTGATGGATCTGGCCATCACCCAGAAGTTGCTAGATAAATTCAAGTTGAAGTTTGCTGTCAGAAACCTGCTCGGGAAGGAAATGGAGTTCACGAGTGGTCCCGACAAGGAGTTGCACAGGCGTCTGGCGCCGGGGACCTCGTACCAGTTGTCTATGTCCTACAATTTCTAAAATGGGGGGAAACGTTGGCATTCTTGCAGAAGAAGTCATCAGAAATCAACGAGTTTGCAGCTGTCAGCAGTACGATGCATTTCTTCTCCCTGGAGAGAGGGGGTGGTAACAGATCAAAGAAACTTTGCATGATTCCTTTTGTTAATTCGTGCCAGGGGCCACGTAATCGATTGACTTACTCGACATTCGTTAATCGTTATTACTTACCCGTTAGGGGAGGCCGTCTAGGTTGACCGCAAGAAGCGAAAAAAGAAGCGTAAAAGGAGGCTTATCTAATGAAGAAATGCATCTTCGCTGTAGTTGCAATAATTATGCTTCTGGGCGCACATGCATACGCCCAGAAACCGGTAGTGGTAATCGGTCCAGGGATGAACTCAGGTCGTACTCCCTACCACCAGGATTACGACAAGGTCCTGTCCTCGGACACGGTTTACACACTCACCGGATTGTACTACGTAGACTCAACATACTCAATGACTATTCCACCTGGAACGGTTATCAGGGGCGACACAGCCGCCACCCTGATCATCTCGCGTGGAGCGAAGATCTACGCAGAGGGTAACGAGCACCAGCCGATAGTTTTCACCAGCCTCAAGGATCCCAATTTCAGGCAGCCGGGCGACTGGGGCGGCGTGATCCTTCTAGGCCAGGCTCCCGTCAACAAGGTAGAGCCCCAGATCGAAGGCGGCATCATCGGCGGCAGTTTCGGCGGAAGCGATCCGGACGATACAACAGGTGTTTTCTGCTACGTGCGGATCGAGTTCCCCGGCTACCGTTTCCAGCTCAACAACGAGGTGAACGGCCTCACCATGGGAGGAATAGGACGCGGCACGGAGCTTCACCACGTTCAGGTAAGCTATTCCTTCGATGACTCCTTCGAGTGGTTCGGCGGCACGGTCAATGCCCATCACCTGGTTACCATGGGCGGAACGGATGATGAGTTCGACACCGATTTCGGTTATCAGGGAAAGATCCAGTTCTGCTTCGGCCTCAGGGACCGTCTGTACTGGGATCCGACCGGCCAGAGCAACGGATTCGAATCGGACAACGACGGATCCAGCACATCGACCGCAGAGCCCTACACGAATCCACTGTTCTGCAATGTGACCCTTGTGGGCCCGCAGTTTGATGCCCTTACACCACCCCCACCGGGCCACACCTACCAGTACAGCGCCGTCATACGCCGCTCGACCAAGTGCAGCGTGTACAACTCGGTCATCGTCGGATACCCTTGGGGTGTCTCGAACCGGGACACATACACCCATATGTTCTCGATGAACGGCGAGCTCCAGTGGCAGAACGTCAGTGTCGGAGCCTCTTATCTCAAGACAGCGACCTCCATCCATGGAGACGACCGCTGGGCGCCGGATTCTTGCACATTGTGGTTTGATACATCTGCGTATGCAAACTACGCCAGTGATTCGGTCCGTTATTGCGCAGACGTCGGCCTCGTTAACATGACAAACCTCAACAATCCCAATCCGGTTCCTGCCATTGGTTCCGAGTTGGACGGCACGGCCGATTTCAGCAATCCAAAGCTTGCCGATTTCGAGGAAGTCACCTACCGCGGTGCCTTCGATCCCAATGTGCCCATTTATCACCAGTGGATAAGGGAATGGACCAACTTCAATCCGAAAACAACCGAGTACAACCCAATCCAGACGGGTGAGGATGTTCCACAGCTGGCGGTCGGGATGCTGTCCCAGAACTTCCCTAATCCATTCAACCCGATCACGACGATCAGGTACTCCGTGCCCAGAACCGGTCACGTCAGCCTGGTTGTCTACAGCGTGAGGGGAGAAAGGATTTCCACGCTGGTCAACGGCGAGAAGGAAGCTGGTTCCTACGAGGTATCCTTCAATGCGAACGGCCTAGCCTCCGGAACCTACTTCTACACGTTCAAGGGTGAAGGCTTCCAGGAGACACGCAAGATGGTTATTCTCCGGTAAGCCAACTCTGACAACAGCATAGCAAACCCACGCTTTGGGGCGGCGTAAAAATCGCCGCCCCATTTTGACAATAACGAAACAAAACCCCAATAAGAGGCTAATAGAGGATATCTATAATGCCATTGTCCTTTCGACCGAAACCCGTTGCAAAGGGAAAGGGAAAATAGCCGGCGCAGTCACGGCCGCAAGCTGAAGCTGATGCCGGCTATTTGATTTTCTTGGAGGAATACATAAAACGCACTTCCCGTGGACCGCTCCGTCAATACCAGCTCAGGTCTAATGGACCCTGCACGACGACCGTTTCGGGAACCGGTTTTATGAACTCCTGACGAAGACTGAAAGTATAGGCCCCCTGTAAGGGAAGCAGAAGAAGATCACCTGGCGCCGCACTCCTGCCGAAATAGGAGTATCCCCATACGTCGTGCGGGGTGCAGAGTGAACCCAGCACATAGCATTGACGCTCGGTTAGATCCGGTTCGGAAAGGTTGATGACCGGAAAGTAGTCGTATTCGAAACGCTCCCAGCCCACCGCATTCGTCCCGGCATCGGTTATCACCACGTCCCCCCCCTTCACATCGACGATCTCCATGAGGATATGCATGTTTTGATGGCACAGCCAGCGCCCCGGCTCTATGTAGAACCGGCACTCCACGTTATCGGGCAGCGCTTTACGCAGCGAGTCGCCTATCTCCGAGGCGAATGTCTCGATACCGACGCTGTCGAGCATGTACTTCGAGACGTTATCCGGCTCTTCCGGGCTAAGGAGGTTGCGGAGAGCACCGGGGCCGGTCCCGCCGGCACGAAGCCATTCTCCCTGTTCCGGCCAGAAACCGCCCCCCAAATCCATGAAACGGATATCCTCGAGTATACGGCCTGGGAATCCGGCAAGCGCTCCGCCAAGCCTGTCGATGAACGAAACATGAGCCTCTGGCGTCAGGTTCCAGCTCGTGTGGAATTGAATCCCCTCTAAATCGACGAAGGGACAGTGTCCGGCCTCACTCCAGAAACGAGGCAGATCCTCAAGGGGGATACCGAACTTACGCCACAGGCCTGTGGGCTGTGTGCTCAACCTCACCCCCGCGCGGATACGGATTCCACTGCTCTTTGTGAGGCGGTCCAACCGTTCGAGCTCACCGAAACTGTCCATCAGCACTGTAATCCGGTCGGAGTTGGCGATGGCCGCCGACAGCTCGTCGTCCCTTTTACCGGGTCCGCTGAATACGATAGAGCCGGCCCCCGCCTCCACCGCCCGCGCGAGCTCGAGGCCGCTCGACACGTCGAGCCCGATTCCTTCATCAATGAGAATTCTCGAAACCTCAGGCATGCTGTTGCTCTTTACTGCAAAGTATATTTCGACCTCTCCGGGAAGACACGCGAATGCATCCCTGAGTCTCGCGGCATCATTCGCCAGTCCCCGCCGATCGACAACATATAGCGGTGTACCATGCTTGCTGCGGATCTCCAGGAAGAGTTCCCTGTATGATAAGCACGATTCTACGAATCGCGTCATACGCGACTGGTCCATCTGCGGAGGCTCGGTGCTCAGCAGCCTACGCACACTCTCACTAAGATATTCCTCCTCCATCATGTCCTCTATCCTACTCGATCTCCACTTCGATCGACATGCTCAACCGTTCCATCTGCGCTGTGAGGTCCTCCCCGGGCAGCGGCCTGAAGATCACATGGCCCAAGGTCCATGTGCTGTAATCGATGGGAGGCATTTCTATCCAATCACCCGGCTTCCTGTACCACTCTATCTCCAGTATATCGTTATCCACCGGTCCGTTACGCAGGCGGATCGAAACGAGCCTACCGCTCCGGCCGGCATGCACTCTCAATCCAACGGTACGCTTCCATTCATCTTCCGGTGGAACAGCCGGCATCAGACCGGTGGAGAAATCTAGATGTGCCGAGAGCATGTCGAGACCACAGCTGTGCTTTATGACTTGAGGCAGGCAATCACCCCCCGGCCTGGGTGTTACCTCCAGGAAATACGTTTTCCCGTCACGAATGATAAAATCCGCCATTCCCATGCAGCGCTTGAGGCCGAGCGCCCCTGCGGCGTCGGCTATGATTGCGGACAGATCCAGCCTATCCACCTCTCCCCGCCGCATACCGGGCACCTCGTATGCCCAGACGGTTCCTGCAGGTCCCATCACTCTAAGATGTTTCCTGGCCGTCCTTGCGATCTTGACCCTTCCACCGTCGCTTATGAAATCGCAGCTGTACTCCTCACCTGCGATATACTCCTCGCACAGCATTGCGCGGCCGTCCACCATCCCGTCCCGGTTGATCGTCCTGTCCCCCGCTCTTTGCAGCAGGGAGTCTCTTACCAAATGCATATTCCTCACCGCTTCATCGGGATTTTCGCAGATGAATGTAAGCTCGCTGCCGCTCAAGGCCGTCGGCTTAACCACAACAGGGTACTGCATGAATCCGGATGACGCCCTTATATCCTCTTCGCCGAAGACCGGCACCGCTTTCGGGCACAGGACTTCCCTCTCCCGCCATAGTCTTCTCGAGACCAGCTTGTCACGACAGTTCATAACTGCCCGCCTGGAAGGAAAAGGCAGATTTAGCCTATGCGCGACGTCTGAGGCGAGGATCAGCGACTCGCAGTCGAAGCATGCCACACCTGCTGGATTTATCCCCCATCTGCCGATGCTGCTTTGGAGCCTGTGGAAAGACCTGTCGGCATCATGAAGCGGCGCCGTGATATTAAGCCCCACTTTTCCCCCCGGGGGGGATTCCTTTCCAAAATATACTGTCCTGTCGGTGAGAAATACGGCCCGCTCGGGCTCGCCTTCACTGATATGCTTGATATAATCGGCCGTAGTTCCTATGACGAGCACCGGATCAGGAGCAGAGGACACTTCCGGCCTTCCTTTCGCTGGATGCGTTGATCGATTCACGGAGTTCGTCCCTTATCGATATGTACAGTGGCCGCGGCTTGAGATGAAACCTCTCCTTCCATCCGAAATCACCGCATAGGAAGTCGATCTGCTCGAAGCGCATCTCGCATCCCCTTCTTATATGAAAAAGGTTCATAGCCTTCGCTATTCCGGGAAACTCGTTGTCGGTGGCTCCGGCCAGAATCGTACAGCGCTTCCCGAAGACTACACCGACATCAACGGCAGCTCGCCTCCCACGCGCCTGCACGGTGGTCACAGTCAGCATCCCCCTTTCCGCCAGAAGGGAAAGCATGCTTTCGAAACCCTCCAGGAAACGTGGATCCTCGAAGTAGGATTTATCCCCGAAATTCGCCCTGTTCGTTTCGAACATCCACTCTATGTCTCCTGGCTCACCTCCGTTTTGCGAATAATCAAGTTCCCCTAGTGAATCGATCTCCCGTCCGAGCCTCTTCCTCGATTTGCCGGAGAACGTTTTCCAGTACATTCCGAAGTCGTATCCGAATTGCGGTGGATGGAAAAGATATCCAGTCTCATCGACCGAGCTTCCCGCAAGATAATCGGCGGAATCTGCAACCAGGTACCTAAGCCTCGTTCCCTCTGGAGCGGCATCCCACAGCATTCTCCCGATCGAACTGGAATCGGCCGGGATCCTGTTCTGCTCGAACCATGTGCTGCCCTGCCAAGTCTCTCCGGGGAACTGCCCATAATAGTCGTGTTCGTCTATCCGGCTGAGCCCCATGAAGCCCACAACTCTTCCGGCGGACTCGGCTACAATGAAATGAAGGGGGCGCTCGTAGCTCCTCTGGAAGCATTCCCGGACATCCCAGCAGTCGAAAATGTCATCGGGCGGCCATAGGCTGTTCCATATCCTGCCGGCCTCCTCGAGGTCGCTGCACGTTCGTATGACCATGGCCTATCGCCTGTAGTTGACGTTCATTATCGTGTGCTGCCCTCCGAAATACTTTCTCGCGAAATTGCGGACCGTCTCAGGATCGTATGGTTTGCAGCTGAATACATCGAGGTAGACAGCATTTGATTGGTTCGCGAAATGCGCCGATATCAGCGAGGTCTCGATGAGCTGCACCATCGAGTATCCGGCTACACGCTCCTCCTCCCCGAAATGCACGACCTGTGTCTCCCCGAAGCGCTTCATCTCTATCAGATCGCACAGCTCGGCGGTAAACCGCTTGATCAGATCCCCGTCCCTTATCGCATCCGGATCACAGCCGTAGATATCTATGCTAGCCGCTATTCCCCAGAAATCCGCCATAGACTCTTCATCGGACTCAAAATGGCTCTTTTCATCTTTCATCGAATCAGCACAAACCTTTCTCGATGTCGGGTACTTTCCATCGAATGAATCCTCATCCCTCGATATGAACCTTCGATATGAATCTTGCACTACGTCAATCTTCCCGCTCGTCGCGATTTTTATCATGTCTATCTCTACTCCTTTTCTTTTCCCTTCTCTTCTTGTGTACATTCTCCAGATAGTCTTCCCTCTCCTTCTTCCTCTTTTTCCGGAATGGTATCACCCCTCTATCCACAGTCTCGTCCTCTATCCATTCACTTCCCTCCTCTAACCCCGGGCTTTTCGAGTTTCTAGGTGAGCCATCCATGACCTGTTCTACTCTTTCCTTTCCTACTTTAAGATCCCCATTGCTCTTTTTTCAGGATTAATCAACCAGCTTTCCTTGTCATTTGCTCCTATTGGCATAATGTAGGCCATTATCAAACTTTTTTTGATATCTCATATGTTATATAATAACAACAAGTTATAAAAATGATGGTAGATGGTATCGGTAAATAATCGGTATATTACTACTTAATTCTGTATATTTTATGTAATTTATTACAATTTTACTTGATTCCGCAGTCATACAGTACGATAATGATCAGAAAGATATTCATATATCAGTCATATAGTTACAATTTGATATCGGGACTGGGCATTTGCCGGATAAGGGAAACGGTATATTAATACCTATTTTTGATTATCAAAATCAATAGGAGAGTGCAATGTTACTGAGAGTGGTTATCGCAGTTAAAAGCGAGGAGCTGGACAAGAAGATCAGGAAGTACCTGTCGCAGCAGGATGTGATAGCTGATAGCTTCTGGCACCTCAAGAACCCGTTTCAGAAAACCGTTCGTTCAAACGGTGATATAATAATAATCAGCACGTCGTTGATGCCGAATCCGGTCGAATCATCGATAGCCCTATTGAACGACCTCCCCGAGAATCCCACAACCATCATTCTACACGACAGCAGGTCACAGGAGGAGACCGCCAGCCTGGTCGCGCAGGGTGCAGATGTAGTGCTGTACTCGGGGCTCCCGACCAAGGCTCTTCTCGAGGCGATAGATACAACCATAGAATCGAGGAGGCAGCTGGCCGAAAGACCCATACCCGGCAAATGGCCGACCATCTACCCCAAGATCGAGGACTTTGTTTCCAAATCCCCCCAGATGATTCTGTTCATGGACCTCGTAAAGAAGATCATTCCCAGCAATGCACCGGTTCTGATCCTCGGCGAGACGGGAGTGGGCAAGGAGCATCTTGCAAAGCTTATTCACTCCGAGGGAGCTCGCTCGGCTGGTTCATTCATCCCAGTCAACTGCACCGCCCTCCCGGAGCAGCTTCTGGAGAGCGAGCTTTTCGGACACGAGGAAGGCGCATTCACGGGAGCGGTCCGCTCGAGGAGGGGAGCCTTCGAACTGGCCCATGGCGGGACAATATTTCTTGATGAGATCGGTGACCTGCCTCAGCATCTGCAGGCTAAGATGCTGAGGGTCCTGCAGGATTTCGAGGTACGACCGGTCGGCAGCGAGAAATCGATGTGGATCGACACCAGGGTCATCGCCGCCACGAACCGGGACATCGAAAGCGAGATCGATGCCGGACAATTCCGAAAGGATCTCTACTATCGTCTAAGCGTGATCACCCTAACGGTGCCGCCTCTGCGCAACCGCAGAGAGGATATCCCCACACTGGCAAAGCATTACGTGGACCTGCTGAGCGCCAGGATGAACAAGGATATAGAAGGTATTTCCGGCGAAGCTCTCGGGGCGCTGATAGAATACAGCTGGCCAGGAAATGTCAGGGAGCTCATCAACGTCCTAGAGAGGGCCGTGATCCTCTGTCACGGTAACAGGGTCATCCCCGAAGACCTGCCGCAGATCATAGCGGCAAAGCAAAATTCAACACTACCGGTCGAACGGTTCATCGAGACCGTCGGGGCAGAATGGCTGGACCGGCCCCTCCCGGAGCTTAAGCGCTACGTCATCGATACCGTGGAGCATGCTTATCTCTCCAAGGTTCTGGCGGCTACAGGAGGCCGGGTTGGCGAAGCGGCGAAAAAGGCAGGGATCCATCCACGGGGAATGTTCGAAAAGATGAGGCGGTACGGATTGCGCAAGGAGGATTTCAGAGGGAGCATTGACTGAGAATCAGGTCGACCGCTCGAATCCCTACCCGGACGCTGCTCTAAGCATCTGTTTTAATGGCATAAACCACCCAAAGTACGATCACTTATGATTATCCACGCTCGCAATATCACCTCAGAAGCACCATCTTGCGTGTCTTGACGAAATCCCCCGCGACGAGCCTGTAGAGGTAGATCCCGCTGGAAAGCGGCCTACCGCCGCTGTCCTCAGCCAGCCAGGTTACCTCTTTGCGCCCCTCCGACATACGACGGTCTACCGGGGTCGAGACCAGCTCACCCTTTACATTGAACACGCTGAGCTTCACGTGCGCCGCCCTAGGCAGGTCAAAAATGATCATGGTCGCCGGATTGAACGGATTGGGGGTGTTCTGATAAAGCGCGAATCTCTGCGGGACAGCCGGTGTATCATCCCCGGTGACAGACTCAGGCGATGCGGCATCGCTCTCGTTGCCGTTGTGATCGACGGCGGTGATCTTGTAGCTGTAAAGGTAACCATCTTCTATATCATCCAGCCAGTCCGTACCGGTTGTCGTTTGCACGAGGTTCTCCTCGGAGGGGATGAAATCGTCACTCTCACCGCGGTAGATCCTGAAGTAGTCGAAATCCTCGGCCGGGGATTCATCCCACTCGAGTTCGTTTCCGCTTCCCGTGTTGTATGCGACCGAGAACCCCTCGGGGGCTCCGGGTGGAATGTTGTCGATCGAATAGCCGCTGTCGGGTTCGCTCACGAACCATACGGCGGGATTTACCGTATGAGCCGAGACGACATAGACACAGTAAGGAATTCCAGCATCCGACGAATCGGCAACGGTCGTAGCCCGGTATGTATATTCACCGCTCTGCGTTGCATCGAAGCTGCCGATGAATTCCCATGTGCCCCTTGGCTGAACTGCCGAAGGGGCCATTAACATGTACCGTCCGGTTTCCGATTCTACTATCTGCGCGAGGTGGAAGGCGGACATATTACTTAAGACCGTGCGATCCGACGGGATCGCTAAAGCGGATTTAAACGGCAAAGACGCGGCTGTTTCGTCGATCCTCTGCCATAAATCGTAATGGTCGACCTGCTCGAGCTCCTGACCGTTATCGTCGCGATCGGACGGATCAATCGTTATTCGCAGATAGCCGCCCTGATCGCCGGGCACATCCTCTACCGCTAAGATCCCGGGCTCGGGGGAAGCCACGTCACCGAAGCAGTTGATCGACTGGGCGTAGATATCAAGTGCGGCCATCTCCCGGTCGTCGACCGTCGCAGCAAGGATGCCCCCCGCTCCGTCCGCATCAAAATCCCAGTCGCCCGAATCCATAATTCCCTCGAGTACCTCCACACCGTCTGTCGCCCAAACGCATCCTCCGCCTATATCCACCTTCTGCCCGTAGATGTACTCATAGTGCCGTCTGTCCTCCCATACGGCGATGAATCCCGCTTCACAGGGAAGCAGTCTGGGATGTGATTGGTCACCATTATCGACGCAGACAGGGACACCGTCTGTAGTCCAGAGGATGTTGCCCATGATATCGATCCTCTGGGCATAGATATCATCCCTCGAATCTCTGTGATCCGCCCAAACGATATAGGCCCCACCGCTTCCGTCGGCGAGTATGTCGGGAGCCTCCTGGACATCGTCCTCGGAGCAGATGATCGCAGCCGAATACCACTGGAGTGTTCCTGATGCATCGATCCTGCGGGCCAGGATCCATGGATCTCCGGGTCCTTCTCTCCAAGCGATTATCGAGTTTCCCATCCCGTCACACGCGATCACTTGCTCACCGCGGCTGACGTCACCCGTAGCAACCGCCACGCCGTTCGCCGTCCATACCGAACCGGATGAAAAAACCCTCTGGGCGTAGATTTCGGGTTCGCTAAAAAGTTCCCTGCCGCTCAGAAACGCAATCACCACACCGCCCGAACCGTCGGCCGCGATCATCGGATCGTATTCCTCGGATGATGCCGTGGAAACAGCCACATGGCCCGGCGGGTCATCCCACATCAGCGCCCCCGAGCTGTTAAGTTTCTGGGCGTATATATGATTACCGGATGATGCATACACGTAGACCATGATTACACCACCGGCCCCGTCTTCCACAGCCACAAGTTGGCCCAATCCCCCCCCTACAACATGTACTCCGCCGGAAGTCCACTGGATCGCTCCTGATCCGCTTATCCTCTGAGCATAAACATCAATTCCCGAATCGAGCCACATGAGGATCGCCCCGTTCTCTCCGTCCGTCACCATCTCGAGCAGCCTGTGGTCGCCGCTGCCGCTGACCTGGATCCCGCCGTCCGTCCAGTAGGGAACACCTGAACCGTCGACTCTCTGGGCATAGATCTTTCGATTGGGATTCCGTAAATCCTGCCAGGCGACGACCGCCCCGCCGGCACCGTCCGTGACTATCCTCACGGCCTCCTGGGCACCCGTTTCACCGCAGACCAAAAGACCCGCGGGCGGCCATGCTGCCTGAAGGCTACAGGGATTTATAAATATCGAAAGCAATAGAACCAAAATGCAAAAACCAGAAGCGGATCGCATGACGATCACCCCTTGTGGAATGTGGATAGAGAATGCCCTGGGAATCTTGATTTCAACCATTGTATCACAGCATAACTTTATTTGCAACAGGGGATTATGGGAATATTACACATGGAGGGATTATCTCGAGGAATTTGACTCAGATCCACAACTAGAAATGGTGATCACGAGATATATCTGTCTATGCCTTCCGAAGCAGACTTGGCATCCGCTATAGCAGTGACGGCATCCAGATTCATATTGACAATATCACCGCCGGCGAAGACACCGGGGATCGATGTCATGCCGCGTTCATCGACCTGGACTTTCCTCGTCTCGGTGAATTTCAATTTGTCGAAAAGGCTTTTCGGTATGAATGAAAAGTCGGGCGCCTGGCCGATAGCCTCTATGATCATGTCCCCTTCCAGCAACTTCTCCTCATCCTCGTAGAATGTCGGAGCGAACCGTCCCTGCTCATCGAACACGGATCTGACCTTCATACAGAGCAGGCCCTTGACATGTCCATTCTCATCAAGAACGACTTCCTTGGGCCCCCAGGCTGGATTGAAAAGGACGCCTTCGGCTTTCGCCTCTTCCACTTCCTCCTCCGAGGCGGGCAGCTCATCCCAGTCCTCCAACGATACGGTCTTTGTGACCGCCCTACCGTCCGGGTCCTGCATGAGCTGGAGTCTCAAGGCCTCCCTTGCCACGTCCATCGCCACATTCCCCCCGCCTATCACAATCACTTCCCTGCCGACCTCGCACCGTTCCCCGATCTTGTTTTCCTTCAGGAAATCGAGGGCCAACAAGCACTTTTCCGCATTCTTCACCCTAGTCGAGCGGCTGACCGTTGTCCCGGTCCCGAGGTAAACCGCATCGAACTCCTCCAGAAGATCCTCGAACGAGATGTCCCTGCCGACCCTTGTGCCGAACCTGAATTCCGCCCCCAGAGAAGCGATATAGTTCACGTCCTTGTCGATGCTCTCCACGGGAAGCCGGTAAAGTGGCGGACCGATCCTCATCATGCCGCCCCCGCCCGGCAGCTCGTCGAACACAACGACCCCGTGGCCCTTCAGTGTCAGGAAGTAAGCCGCCGCCAGCCCCCCAGGCCCGGCTCCTATCACGGCCACCTTCTTGCCCGAAACCCCGGCGGGCTTACGCTCCAGAGCCGATTTGTAATCCTTGATCGTATCCGCCACATACCGCTTGAGCCATCTTATTGCCAGTGGCTCACCCCGCAATCTCAGCGAGCAGGCATCCTCGCAGTGCTTCATGCAGACACGCCCGCAAATGGCAGGGATGGGGTTGTCCTCGAATATC